>Ga0209417_1005161_pt1 | contig 14679 bp, 10 predicted proteins | sample RifGroF2_FD_184002 | JGI IMG/M metagenome (GOLD analysis project Ga0209417, IMG submission 184002) | Groundwater microbial communities from Rifle, Colorado, USA - Groundwater F2 (SPAdes) (version 2) | ecosystem: Environmental > Aquatic > Deep subsurface > Groundwater | place: Rifle, Colorado... | reverse complement strand
AATATTCCGCCGGCAGCCGCGGTTGCGCCCATCGTTACCATTGCTGCATCCGATGCCAACCCAGCCGAAGTTATAGCCCCACTGATAGGCCCCTGAAGAGATTGATTTGATGAAAAGCATTGTTTTTGCGTGTAAAAGAGGGGCTTATTCGATGATCGCAAATTATCTTTTAACTTAAAACAATTTGCTCTAGCAAATTTTGTACCCAACACTGCAGCTATTGGTGAATATGAAATAGGAAGAGCCAAAACCTGGCCAGACAAGAAAAACATAAAAGTTAGAAAAAAACGATTCAAGGTGTCTCTTTTTTAAAATGGCCCGAACTTCTCTTAGGATAGTTATTATAAGCGCGTAGTCAAGCCAACATACGCTAAACGAACACTACCCAAGGCTTTTTTACCATCATCCCACCTCGAAGTTTTACAAAGGGTCCATTTCCCTTTAATAAACTTTTTATACACTAAGCGGGTATCAATAGTCTTGCCATTACCATAAACAGACATGCACCATAAACAAGAATTACTAGACGCATTATATGCACCGCATCGCGATTTTTACGCATCACCCTTGTACATAGAACAGAGCCAAAACATCGTCTTTGGCGAAGGAAATCCTGATGCTGAGATTATGCTGATCGGCGAAGCCCCTGGCAAAAACGAAGAGCTTGAAGGAAGACCCTTTGTTGGCCAGTCAGGGCGCCTGCTCAACAGAGCTCTAGAGCTGTGCAACCTTAATCGCTCAGAAATTTATATTACCAACATTGTCAAATGCCGCCCGCCCAACAACCGAACGCCCCTCCCACAAGAACTTGAAATCGGTCGCTCTGTGATGCTTTTAGAACAAATCACCATCATTCAGCCACGAATTATTTGCACGCTTGGCTCGATTGCCCTTCGCGGATTGACCCAATCTATCTATCAAATAACAAAAATCCACGGGCAACCCATAGATTTTAATGGAATAATCCTGCTTCCAACATTCCACCCAGCTTTCATCCTGCGCAACAAGAGCCGAGCACCACAATTTCTTGCCGACATTGAGAAACTTAGGAAATTATAGGACAAAAAAGACGTGGATAGTATGTGGATAACTATGTGGATAATGGTGGATAACCGGTGCATAAGCCAAACACTATACACCCAAAACAGCCATCAAGAAGGCAAAGTAAAACAAATAGCTGCGAAAAACACCTCCAAATGATCATTACCAGAAAGCACGGACAAGTTATCCACAACTTGTCCACACACTATCCACATACATTTTTTTCAACGAAACAAGGCATCAAATCAATAAAATGGAAGCGAAAAAAGCGAGTTATCCACGCTTATCCACACACCTACTACTATTAATATATAAATATATATATATAAATATAATAGTAGTAGACAGGCATAAAAAATGTGGATAACTTCCCCCAAGAACCGGAGCGGTTCCCCCCATATGTTTTTATGGTATACTATGGTTGTCCTGTCGAAATAAAGGGTTTGATAGGTTTTTTTTACGCAAACCAAGGATCGGTGCCCTGTGATTTTATCTCAAATAATAGAAGAACTTGTTGAAGAACGAGATTTAGACCGCAATGCCTTGAGCAATATTGTTTGCGAAGGGATGTTAGCGGCATACGAAAAAAAATATCCGGAGCTCCAGCTTGAGGCTGTGTATAACAAAACTGCCGATAAAATTGATGTTTTAGTTTGGAAAGAGGTTGTCGGTACTGTTGTTGATGAGCTCTCGCAGATTAGCATACGAAAAGCGCGATCAGTTAAAGCTGATACGGAAGTCGGCGAAAAAATACGCGTTCCGTTTGATGGGGTTATTGGTCGTATTGAGATACTGCGTGCCAAGCAATTTATTTCTCAACGCGTTCGTCAGCTTGAAGCTGCACAGGTCTACGAAGAATTTAAGCCCAAAGAAGGCTCAATTATGTCGGGCGTTGTTCATAAGTGTGAAATGGGAGGCGCTGTTGTTAAGATTCAAGATGCGTTCGCATTTTTGCCTAAGAGCTTGATGATACCCGCTGAGCGTTGTGTTGCTGGCTATGCATTGCGTGCTTTGGTTAAGGAAGTTTTGGCTGAGCCGCGCAATGAAAACCAAATTGTTTTAGATCGTGTTTCTGAGGCATTTTTGCGCCAATTGTTTGAGCTTGAAATACCTGAGGTTTTTGATCGAATCGTTGAAGTTAAAAAAATTGTTAGAATCGCTGGGTATAAGTCAAAGGTTGTTGTCGCGTCGAATGATAAGAATATTGATCCTGTTGGTACCTGTGTTGGTGTCGGCGGAGCTCGTATTAAGCCAATTTTACGCGAGCTTGCGGGTGAGAAAATAGACATTCTAGTGTATACGGATGATTTAGAGCGTTTAGTTCGTGACTCGCTCAAGCCGGCTGAGGTTGAACGCGTAGAAATTTCTGGCGATATTGCGCGTGTTTGGGTTGATGAAGATCAACGTTCAGTTGCTATTGGCAAGGGTGGTAAGAATATTGCGCTCGCTTCACGTTTGACGGGCCTTGATATTGAACTAGTTAAGGGTCTTGAGGAATCGGGTGAAAGCTTGGCGGACATGTTTACTGCTGCTGAGTCGGCAGATGAAAAAACGCGAGATCTTGGAGATTTTTCTACGTTTGAAGATTTTGTAGATGAGGAAAAATAAGCTGCTATAAAGGAGTTTCTATGGCCAATGCGAGCAAGGATAAATCAGTACTGGTCTGTGAGCCGATGTCTGTCGGCGAGCTTGCAACCCGCTTAAATAAGCCGATAACTAGTGTTATTGCTTTTTTGCTAAAGCATGGTGTGGTTGCTGCTAAAAATGTTGTTGTGACCGCTGATGTCGTTGCGCAGGTGGCCGAATTTTTTGAAGTCGAGGTCTGCTTTCCTGAAGAAGAAACGTGCGGGTTATCTGAGTTTCATGATGAGGTTGCGGGTGCAAAATCTTTTATTCGCCCGCCGGTCGTTGTGGTTGTTGGGCATGTAGACCACGGTAAGACAACACTTCTTGATCATATTCGCAATACACGAGTAGCTGCACGCGAAAAGGGTGGAATAACGCAACATATTGGTGCGTATGAGGCTAAAACGGCTCATGGTAAGGTGGTTTTTATTGACACCCCGGGTCATGAAGCTTTTTCAGTAATGCGTGCTCATGGTGTTACGACCGCAGATATAGTTATTTTGGTTGTGGGCGCAGACAATGGCGTCATGCCTCAGACAATTGAAGCGCTTGAAATGGCTCAGCAGGCGGGGACCCCTATTGTTGTGGCAATAAATAAAATTGATCGTGCAAATGCCCGTCAAATTGACGAAGTTAAACACGCGCTTTCGCGGCATGGTTTACAGCCGGACGAGTGGGGCGGCGATACGATTTTTGTCCCGATTTCCGCGCTTAAGGGTACGGGTGTTGATGAATTATTGGAAGCGGTTGCTTTGCAAGCGTATGATCTTGGTTTGGAAACGTATTTAGATGTTCCTCCTTGTGGATATGTACTTGAGTCTCGTCTTGAAAAGGGGCGCGGTGCTGTTGCAACAGTTATTTCGCGTCGTGGTATTTTGCGGATTGGCGACCTATTTATCGCAGGTGGCGCTCCGGGCAAAATTACTTCTATGAAGAACGCTGAAGGCAAAAGTATTAAAGAGGCTTATCCTTCTGTTCCTGTAGTTATCGCAGGCTTTTCTGAGTTGCCTCAACCCGGTGATGTTTTGCGGTCGGTTGAACTTACAGAATGGAATAAGATGCGTGCGCAAGGTAATGCGCCAGATCGTAAAACAGGCAGCTCTGCTGCACACTTGACTGCAGCGCAACAAAAGCATGGCGCACCGATTAAGTTGATTGTTCGTGCTTCTACTAATTCATCGCGTGACGTCTTGGTTTCTTCGCTTGAGAAAATCTCTAAAAAAACTTTTTCTGGAGTTACTGTCCTTTCTTCTGGTGTCGGCCCGGCAACGGAGAGTGATATTGTCTTTGCTTCAGATACAGGTTCTATGGTTCTTTCCTTGGATGCAAAAACAGAGACTAAGGCCGTACGCTTGGCTCAAGATCTGGGAGTTACTGTTAAGCATTTTGATATTATCTACAAGCTTCTTGAGTATATCGAAGAATTGGCTCAGAAAGATAAGCCAGCTGAAACTAAGATTGTAAAAACTGGTGAAGCCTTGATTTTAAAAGTTTTTGATATCAAAAATCTTGGGATTGTTGCCGGTGCTCGAGTTGTTGATGGTTTTATTAAAAAAACAGCAACGGTAAGAATTTATCGAAGCAACCGAAAAATTGGTGAAGGTAAATTAACCAGTCTGCAGCGTGATCGCAATCAAGCTAAAGAAGTTAAAAAGGGCTTTGAGTGTGCTTTTATGGTCGACAAATTTAACGATTGGGTCATAGATGACCGCGTTGAATTTTATGATGAGGTCGTTGTGCCTGAATCGCATTAACTTGGCTAAGGGGTACTTTTAAAAGATATAAAGCGCGTGTAGGATTTGACCCCTACACGCGCTAGTTTTTTATTTTCGAAGCATTTAATTCTTATTCTTGCCTACATTTTTTGTCTCACAAGGTCTATCTTGCTGTGGACTACTTCTTTAAAAAATATTTTCTTGGGGGGCGCAGATGCTTGTTTTTTTCTAGGTGGCAGTGGTGAAAGTATTGAAATAGCATGGACTGATGAGCGTTGTTGAAAGAAGTTAGCTATGTCTTGGTTAAAACTACGAATCAGAAGCGCTGTCCCTTTGTGGTTTTGGAGTGAGACGAGTTTTTTAATATCTCTCATGATTTATGAAAGTTACAAGAGAGACTCTTAGAAAGAAGAGCTTTTTGCGCTCAACAAGAGGCCGCCCTTGGAAGGTGTTATTGTTAGAATTCGGTCGTCAAGAAAAATTTAGAGAGAATGTACTTTACGGGTTCGGGATGAATATTACTTGATTGTTGCGAGTTGTTTGTTGTTTATTTCTGTTGCGCGATTAGTTGGCGCAAAACGTTGAGGTTTTCTGCATGATCATCAAGTGTTGTGCGTGGGGTTTCAATGATTTTGCTGATGTGACTAAACCGCTTATCATTCATGATGCGTTTAAACACTGCAAGTCCTAGGGCGCCTTTTCCGATTGCTTCGTGACGATCAAGGTGCGAGCCGCACGGTTTTTTTGAATCGTTGAGGTGAAAAACCTGCAAGTTTTTAAGGCTCAGGATCCGGTCAAACTCTGCGAATACATTGTTGTATGCAGATTCCGAAACAAGGTTGTAGCCGGCGGCACATGCGTGACACGTATCAAAACAAAAGCCAATCTTTGACTTGTTTTTACATTGTTCGTAAATTGCCCCAAGTTCTTCAAATGTTGAACCAATTGTTGTTCCTTGTCCTGCCATGTTTTCGAGCAAAATTTTAGTGGTTCCTGGGTTGTGCTCAAGGACGTGGTCAAGGCTTTTGGCGATCTGAGTGATTGCCTCATCCTTCGTTCCTGCTACAAAGGCACCTGGGTGAAGAACAAGAAAAGGTATTTTAAGCTGATGGCAACGTTGTAGTTCAGCCGCAAGAGCGTGCAGAGATTTTTGATAGACGTCAAGATTTGGTGAGCCAATATTGATCAAATAGCTTGCATGGCTTACGACGATCTTGATAGCGCTATTTTTTTGTGCCTCCTTGAATGTGGCAGCATCTAATTCTGAAAATGTGCTGTAAGACCATTGTCGGTTGTTTTTGGTAAAAATTTGAATTGCTGTGCAATTAAGAGCGGTTCCTTCTTCAATTGCTGTGATCAAACCGCCTGCAGTTGAAACGTGGGCGCCAAGAAGTAGTGTTGTTTTCATGGTTGTTCCTTTTGGGGATACGAGCAGACGATTTTTTTACATCTGCTCGTCTTGTGTAAACTCTACCTTCGGTATGGGTATTATTTTACGACGAAATTGATCATTCGCCCGGGAACAAATATAGTTCGTATTGTTTCCACGTTTTCCAGCCATTTGCTTACCGCGGCTCGTGCTTCGGTTTCAATTTCCGCCTGTCCCGTGCCGCGATCTACTTGAATGGTTCCTCGCATCTTGCCGTTAACTTGGATTGAAATCACAATTTGGGAGGTAATGGCAAGTGTTGGATCGTATTCTGGCCATGCTTGGGTTTCGAGGTTTTTTCCAAAGAGCTGCTCGAGTAATTCACTCGAAAGGTGCGGTGCAAGAATCGAAAATGCCGTAATAACCCGTTCTAATGATTGCGGTGAAAAGCAGAATTTATTATCTTGTGCCTCGTTGAGCCATTCCATGAATGCAGAAACGATCGTGTTTGGTTTGAATAGTTCAAGCCGTTCTTGTACTGCTTTGAGTAAGCGATGCACACTACGTCGAGCTTCAAGGCTCTCATTGACTCCCTCAGCGCATGTTCCTTCTTTGATTACAAAGCTGTAAAAGCGGTTCAAGAAGCGTTTAACCCCATCAAGTCCGCTATCTTGCCATTCGCAGTCTAGTTCAGGGGGACCCATGAAAAGGATATAAAGACGAAGCACATCAGAACCGTAATTAGCAACGATATCATCAGGGTTGACGACATTGCCTTTTGATTTAGACATTTTTTCGACTAGCCCACTTTTTTCTGAATATCGATTAATCATGCCTTGGTTAAAAAGCTGTTTAAACGGTTCGTCAAATGGCAGGTACCCAAGGTCATAGAGGACTTTGGTATAAAAACGTGCATAGAGTAAATGAAGAATTGCGTGCTCGATGCCACCAACATACAAATCTACTGGTAGCCAATATTTCATATCCTTTTGGTCAAACGGCTTGTCAGTAAGATGCGGATTTGGATATCGTAGAAAGTACCATGAAGAGCCGGCCCATTGTGGCATCGTATTAGTCTCGCGCTTTGCCGCACCGCCGCACGTGGGGCAGGTGGTGTTAACCCATGATTCAATGCCAGCTAAAGGTGATTCACCAGTACCGGTTGGTTCATACCGCTCAACATCAGGCAGCGCTACCGGAAGTTGATCTTCAGGAACAGGAACTGTGCCGCATGAAGGACAATGCACAAGCGGTATCGGCTCACCCCAGTATCGTTGGCGTGAAAATATCCAATCGCGCAAGCTGTAGCTGGTTTCTTTCTTAGCAATACTCCGTTCTTGAAGGCGTTGCAAAATTTCTTGGCGGGCTTTTTTGGAATCCATGCCATCAAAGTTGCCGCTATTTACCATGATTCCGTCGCCGGTGTATGCACCGGATACTTCTCCAACTGGGTTTTGTATCACGGTATGGATGGGGAGATTATAGGTTGTGGCAAACTCATGATCACGTTCATCGTGCGCGGGAACACCCATGAGTGCGCCAGTTCCGTATGTTTTGATAACAAAATTTGCAAGATAAACTGGTATTCTTTCTTGATTAACGGGGTTTAGTGCATAGGAGCCGGTAAAGAAGCCGATTTTTTCTTTATTCCAGTCCTGCGTTACTTCTTGTTTTAAGTGTTTTTTAAACGTCTCATATTCGGCTTTTTTATCTGTTGAAACAAGATCTTCTGCGTATTCGTGATCAGGCGCAAGTGCGATAAACGCAACACCAAAGATAGTGTCAATACGGGTGGTGAATACTTGGATTGTTTTTTCGCCTCCTTCAACAGAAAATTGAACAAGAGCACCTTCGCTTTTGCCAATCCAGTTGCGCTGCATAGTTTTAACGCGTTCTGGCCAATCGAGTTTATCAAGCCCTTGCAAAAGTTTTTCTGCATACTTGGTTATACGCAGCATCCACTGGCGAACTTTTTTCTTTTCTACTAGCGCACCAGAACGCTCACATCGGCCATTAATGACTTCTTCGTTAGCGACAACGGTCTTTAGTATGGGGCACCAATTGACTTCCATATCGGCTTCGTAGGCAAGACCTGCTTTGTACATCTGCAAAAAGATCCATTGTGTCCATTTGTAGTAGTCAGGATCGGTGGTATCAATTTCTTTTGACCAATCATAAAGTGCACCAATTGAGCGGAGCTGCGATTTAAAGTTGGCAATGTTTTGTGCCGTGCTTACGCGTGGGTGAACTCCTGTTTTAAGAGCATAGACTTCTGCCGGTAGGCCAAACGCATCCCAGCCCATTGGGTGCAAGATATTGTATCCCTGAAGCTGTTTAACACGGGTATATACGTCCGAAAGGACATAGCCGCGCCAGTGCCCGACGTGTAGCCCAGAGCCTGACGGATATGGGAACATGTCTAAGCAGTAATACTTTTTGCCGCTGCCGGCTGGTTTGGTCGTGGCAGGAGAATTCTCCTGCCAGCGCGTTTGCCACTTTTTTTCGATCGACTTAAAATCGTAGCTCATAAAAAACCTTAGAATGGGTAACAGGTGTTAGATACCAGAAAAAAACATAAACCAAACGGTTGCGATCCCGGTTAAGAGGACGGGTGTTTTGATCCAGGTAAAGCCAATCAACTTGTACAGTATATTACAAATCGTTACCGCAATGATCAATGGATAGAGCAAGAGGATAACTGGTTCTGATTTTATAAGAATTTCTCCAAGACCAAAACTTGCTAGTATACCTGAAAAAACAAGGACCAATAGGACGATAGCCTGGAAAGATAGGCGCCCTTTGAGCATGCGTTGCAAATAATCGCTGACTACAAGGGTGAGTGAGACAAGCGTGGTTAATCCCGCAAGCGCTATAATAAGTGCAACAGCCGCTGCTCCCCAGTTGCCGAGAATGCGGAATGCAATGATGTTGAAAATTTCTCCAGGGTTCAAAAGCTCCAGGCCTCGCCCGTGCCATGCACCCAGTAAGGTTATACCCAAATAGACTATTCCTAGGATTATGCCGGCAATAACGCCAGACAAGCCTGTTATAATGGCCGCTTTGTGTCGATTAATGCTAGCTTCGCCGTAGTTAGCAAGAAGCTTAACAATAATGGCGCCAAAAAATATGGTGCCCAAGAGATCAAGCGTCATATATCCGCCCTTAAAGGCAGTTAGAAAGAGTTGGGTAGTATTTATAGGTTCTTTTACCAGTGTGCCACCTACTGCGGCGCCAACGGTGATAAGTCCAATAATACTGGTGAGTTTTGCGGGACTGAGAAATTTGCCGATGATATCAAGGACGCGGTTTAGCCGATATGTAGCTAAAAAGACGATAAGGGAAAATCCTATAACAAAGCCCCAAAGTGGTGTACCAAACAAAAATGGTCGGGTCATTTCATACACAAATCCGGTAATGCGGGGCATGACAACACCGGGACCAATGATGATCATACACAAAAGAATAAGAAGTTGGCCCCAGATATTGCCGAGGCGGCCAAAAAACGCTGTGTAGTTGCCATCAAAAAGCACGATGCCAATGAGACCTAGTACTGGAAGCAAAATTCCCGTGGTAGTAAAGCCGAGAAAGACAGGAAGTATGTTGCCTTGGCAATCAACACCAAGTCGCAAAGGGAAGATAAGGTTTCCGGCGCCAAACAACATAGCAAAAATGGTAAGACTGGTGGTAAGTATGCTTGAAAATATGAGACTCTTTCTCATGGATAATCTCCCAGTTTGATGGGGTTAACACGTCATGCCGCCCAGAGAATGCGGCGCTGTCTGTTTTTTTGCAGAAATATCAAAATTTATTTGTAACATCTGTTAAGTATGACAAAAATGTCCTATTTTACAAGTTCATCCCTCTTTCATGCTTTGCATTGCTCGAATTAATCGAGTTTCTCGCGCTTGGTTTTATTATTTTTTTTATTTGCGTTACTCTTAACCGTATGACATTTATATAGGGAGTCGGCTGTGATTAATGAAAACGTTTTGGTCGTATCGCGCCAGGAAATATTGCCACCAATCGGTAAGGCTTTTTATGGAATATCGGCTGAGGCATTGTCGCCTATTATGGATGCAATTAGTAAACACGGATTTTTTATGGATCGTGCTACCGCGGAACATGATGAGCGATTTAAACAAATTATTCCGTACTTCATTTTTCATACAGATGAAAAGCTTTTTTTGATGCAACGCGCTGCCTCAGCTAACGAGACTCGTTTGGCGAGCAAGATGACGTTGGGTATTGGTGGCCACATTCGTTCGGAAGATACAAAGTCTACCCCAACAATTTTTGAGTGGGGGTTGCGTGAGTTTCGCGAAGAAGTTTGTTATGCCGGTATATTAGATGGCGAATTGCTTGGTTTTATTAATGACGATACTAACGCCGTGGGGCGTGTTCATATGGGGGTTGTGTTTCTTGTGCATGGGGATTCTGCTGATATTTCAATACGATCCGAACTGGCTTCTGGTGAATTGATGAACTTTGCACAATGTTGCTCATGCATGAGTGAGATGGAGAGTTGGTCTTCTTTGGTAATGGAACATCTTATCCAACGTCGAGCAAAATACGGTTCTATTGCTGGGAATCGGAGTAGTGAAATTTGTTCTATTACCAGAGTGCAGATTTAAGTATTTCTAGATTTTTCTTATTCCAAAACAGATTGCGAGATTTGTCGTAGGGGCGCCATTCCTCATTCATGCGGTTTGCCCAGTATGAAAGTATCGTGAATACTTCTTTTGGTGCCTCGGCATACGTGTAAAACAGGTTCTCCTCTTCCCAGGATACGCTCCGTTGTAAATGGGATGTGAATTGGTTGTGATAAAAATTAAAGTATAGAGCGCCTTTGATGACATCTACTGATAGCTTGCTTTGGCAGGGGATGTCATCGACCTCGGTTGCTTTGATTAATACTGGTAACAAGACCATAAAAGGAAGTGGACCAAAGGCAGGCGAAAGTTTTAGTGAACGGCCACTTAACCACATATTAATATGCGTGACTTGTTCAGCCTTTTGATTGATTCCCAGGAGAATGTCATGCCGCTTGAGCGCGGGATTTTTTTTGGTGATAGCTTCTAAATCAACAAGGTCTTGCATGCGCGCAAAGCTTTTGTGACAACCCGTAGAGATGCAGTCTGATCGTTGAACACTGTCTCCGGTTGAGTAACAAAGGTGAATGTTGCGAAAGATTGAACTTTGAATAAATTCTATTGTTTCTTCCTGAATTGGAGCTCCCAACATAATTAAAGTCTCTATTACAAGCCCTTTTTTGTACAATGCTTCCGCCTCAGCGAGCCAAAGAGCGACGTTGCCTCCGTGGCTATGGGTGATAAGCCGGATTCGTGCTTCTATTTGGCCATTTAGTTGTTGTTGCTTTTGATAGTCAATAAGCGCATGGTAAAGGCGGTAACCTGCATCTTTACGAGCTTTTTGTGAGAGTATTCCATTCCATCCAAAGAGCGCATATGTTTCGTTACGTGCGCTTGTTTGGGTAATTTTAGCCATTTTTTTGTATGCAGGAATAAGATAGGTTGCTGCCTGACGGTCAGAAGTTGCTTCTGGTTTCCAGATAACAAGTCCTTCGTTGTCGAGAAGTTGATCATAGGTCATGGCAGGGTGATTACGATACGATTCGACAATTTTTTCTGCTCGGTTTTTTTTCGATTGGTTCAAAGGGGCTTCATCAAGCGAGGCGCTTTGGGTAAAACAGTGCACCGGGTCGCAAAAATTGAGCGAACTTCCCGTGGTCCCGTGTATAAAAACCGTTAACCCTTCGACTGCGGGTTTTATCCCGGGAGTATGAGTTTGTTGGTGCGTTGGGTTGTTAGTTTTGCTGAGATTTAAAAGTTTTTGATAGCGATAGATGCCATACGGGATACCCAGCGTTGTGGCAACGGCCAGGGCGATGAGGATGTTTTGGCGTGTTTTCATGGATATTGCTCCAGATGAGCACCGGTCTTTTTTATGTAGTATAGCCACTATTTTATCCCCCACGTAAATGATTTACTTTCCTCTCATGATAACAAATGTAGAGATAGAAGCATAAGCCTCTATCTCTACAACAGTACTTAAAAGAGCCTTGGAACTTTTACTGTTTTTTAAAAGTCTTTGTTCCAGCTTTTCTTGAATGTTTTTTCTTCGAAGCGATCACGACTTTCGCCGAATTTTTCGCTTCCGCGGCGATCACGATTTTCTGAAGAAAATCGACTTCCTGCTCTATTTTCACGGTTTTCGTTGCTAAATCGGGAACTTTCCCCGCGCTCACGACCTTCACTGCCGAAGCGAGAAGAGCCTGTGCTGCGTTCACGATTTTCACCACCAAAGCGGGATGAACCTGTGCTACGCTCACGACCTTCACTGCCAAAGCGAGAAGAGCCTGTGCTGCGCTCACGACTTTCACCACCAAAGCGGGAGGATGAACCTGTGCCGCGCTCACGACCTTCACTGCCAAAGCGACTACCCTCGCTACGTTCGCCGCGATTTTCGCTACGACGTGCGGGGCGGAAAGAGGAGGAGCGTTCTGATTGATAACCACCACGAGTTTCTCGGCGAGAGCCGCCCTGATATCCACGGCTTGTGCGTTCGTTAGAGGAGTGTTCGGTGCGGCGTGGAGTGCGATTGCGTTCTTCTTTGTAGACGGTGCCACGAAGTTTGCGGCCCGCAAGCTCTTCGTCTTTGAGCGCTGAAATTACTTGTTCAATGCATTCAGGAAGAACCCGTACAAAGGTACGGCGACGTATCATTCGAATTTTGAGAATTTGATTCTCTTGTATCAGGGTTTTGCTTAGTAGCACTGTGCGAAATTCTTGTTCAGTCAAGTTGTCATCAAGACCAATATGGAACATGATTTCATCTACTTGCTCTGAGTTTTCGTCGCTGCGCTCTTTTGTTGCGTAGGATGCGATATCTTTTTTTGATTCGAATGCGGATTTTAAGTGTTTTTCATAAATTAAGTGAGCCGCTAATGTTTGCCATTGTTCGGCGGTAAGGTGAGCAAGTGTAGTGCTTATTGCGCGCTGCGCTTGGCCAGGTATGGTTTCCTCAACTGATTCGACAAGTTTTTCCTGTGCATATTCAGCAACATGCGCTAAGCGCTGTGCGATGATTTGATCACGAGTTGGGACCTCAATTGGGTTAATCGTGATTTTAAATTTACGTTCGATGGTATTAATATCCTTAGCTTGGGATCGATTGATAAAGCTGATGGCGATTCCTTCTTTGCCCGCACGTCCGGTGCGTCCAGTCCGATGCACATAGCTTTCAAAGTCCTCGGGGAGAGAGTAGTTAATTACGTGGGTAAGATCCTGGATGTCAATTCCTCGTCCTGCAACGTCGGTTGCAACAACAATAGAATAATCACGGCTTTTGAACTTTTTGATTACGCTGTTGCGTTGTGTTTGGCTTAAGTCACCATGAAGGGCACCTACGATAAGGCCGCGGCGAGCTAACTGGTCAGCGATTTCGCTGGTTAACATCTTCGTTTGGCAGAATATAAAACCATAAAAGTCTGGCGCGCATTCGATAAACCGGCAAAGCGCATCCAAGCGGCTATGTGACGGAACCATGCAAAAATATTGTTTTGTTGTTGAAGCGCCAATCTGGGTTTTGCTCGCAGAAATTGACTGCACATCAGGCATATATTTTGAAATGATATCACGAATACCGCTTTTGACTGTTGCGGAGAAGAGCCATATTTCGCGATCATGTGGAGTGTAATTCATAATGGCTTCGATGTCGTCACGAAAGCCCATATCTAACATGATGTCGGCTTCATCAAGCACTAATGTCTTGAGGCGTGAAAGATCGAGCGTTTTTCGTTTTAAGTGGTCAGTGATGCGACCTGGAGTACCAACGACAATATGGGCACCACGATTAAGCTTGCGGATTTGATCTTCAATCGAAACACCGCCAAATACTGCAACAATTTTGACATCAAGCGCCTGGGCAAAAGGCATTAGACTTTCGACAATTTGAAGCGCAAGTTCGCGAGTTGGGGCGATTACCAATCCTTGCGTGTCGTTGTGTTCTTGATCGATTCGATGGAGCAAGGGGAGACCAAACGCAAGGGTTTTACCTGTTCCCGTTTGTGCTTGTCCATGAAAATTGGTAGTTCCTTTTTCTAGTAAAATAGGAATAGCGTGTTTTTGAATTTCTGTTGGCTTTGAAAAGCCTAGTTCTTGTAGTTTTGCTTGCACAGGGAGTGCAAGATTGATTTCGCCGAACAATGTTTCGTTTGTTGCGGTGACAGGAGTTGTTTCATACGATGTTTCCATGCAGGTCCTTACGGTAGATTGTCTATGCACCGTCTCCTGTCATGAACAACATAATATGTCGCAGCCGCCAACAGAATACAGCGCTATAGAGAATGGTAATAAATAGATATACTTCTTAATTTCGTATCTTACGTATCATTTTAAATAAATTTTATTTTTTGTCAAAAACTTCTGGCGACGCTAGTGAGTTGGTAAGAGATTTTGTTTCTTTTTTGCGAACTTTTCGATTAAGGAGCTAAGGGTATAGGATCGATCAAATTTGCGAGTTTTAATTGCCGTATGGGCGTCGCGTATAATTTGGATGCATTGTTCTAGGGTGCCTCTGGATGGACAATGTTGAAGGGCAGTGTTGACGGCCCAAGTAATTTCTCGAAAATCGCATTCCGCATCCTCAAATTTTTGCGCAAATTCATAAATTGTTTCTTTATCCATATCAACAGAGAGATGCTCTTTTAAAGTTTTGAAAATATCATTTGCCCTGGGGTTGCCGATTTCAATTTTCTCGAAAGCGTCTCCATAGGCGTTATTGTTTAGAAAAAGGGGATCTAGCGCGTTGAGGTGATTGGTGGTCATAATAACACGGGTTTTTTCCAAGACCGAAAGAAGGTTTGGGGAAATTGTTTCCGCGGGATCGTTAAAACCACTGAGAAGCTTT
>Ga0209417_1005156_pt1 | contig 14689 bp, 16 predicted proteins | sample RifGroF2_FD_184002 | JGI IMG/M metagenome (GOLD analysis project Ga0209417, IMG submission 184002) | Groundwater microbial communities from Rifle, Colorado, USA - Groundwater F2 (SPAdes) (version 2) | ecosystem: Environmental > Aquatic > Deep subsurface > Groundwater | place: Rifle, Colorado... | reverse complement strand
TTCTTCCATTGCTTTTACAAGATCAACGATTTCTAACACACTCATGTTAGCTATAGTATCTAAAACTTGATTAATTTTCTCAGACATGAATTTATCTCCAACTAAAATTTCACATTAAACTATTACTATTTATCCCCTTTTGCCGCACCGACTGCTGCAACAGTTCGCACCATTTGAGTGTGCGGAGCTGCTAATACATATGCGCAGCGCGTAATAGGGGCCTTAACTAAAGACATAAGTATGGCAATAGCCTGATTACGTGTCGGTAACTTAGCTACAGTTTCGAGTTTCTCAGGAGCCAAAAGTTGCCCCCCTAATGCAATTGCGCGTACAGCAAGTGTTTCACATTTTTTCAAAAACTCTTGCATTAAACGTGCAGCCGCACCCGGATCCTCTAAAGAAAAAGCTAAAATAATAGGACCGACTAAAACTTGATCCAAACAAACGAAATCCGTACCGCTTAATGCTCGACGCGCCAAGGTATTACGTACAACACGTAAACAAACACCTTCTTCGCGTGCTTTTGCACGAAGGGCAGTCATATCGCTCACTTTCAAGCCACGATAATCAACAGCAACAACTGACAATGCTTTTGAAGCAATATCAGCGACTTCTGCTACTATAGCCTTCTTATCTTCTAATTTCATTACCACTTAGCACACCTCCTAAGGCTGTATCAAAAGGAATGTAGAAATATGCAATTTCACATTTCTACCGGTGATCGTTACAGATAAACTCTGTGCGGAATCACCGTCTGCGCAGGCACGCAAACAATTAAAAACGGGTATTAAAATAAAACTTCAGTTTACTTCCGTACTCCCGAACCTAATTAATTATCATGTTAAATTTAAGCAAACACCATTTAAAAAACAATGCTCACACCTGCGGTCTACAACGGTCAAGACTTCACTAAACCTTTTATAAAAAAAGCTTAACAATATCTCACCGCAATTCTAAATTAAAAACTTCTATATTGTTAAAGTTGTTAGATCGATAGCCAAGCCTGGTCCCATCGTGCTAGATATAGCGACTTTCTTCAAGTAAATACCTTTTGATGTTGTCGGCTTAACTCTCTTCAAATCAGTTAAAAAAGTTTCAATGTTTTCTTTCAAAGCCTGAATTCCAAAATTTAATTTACCAACTGCACAATGTACAACACCACCTTTATCCATACGATACTGAACTTGCCCAGCCTTAGCATTTTTCACCGCATTGGCAACATCTGCAGTCACTGTACCTACCTTAGGATTTGGCATTAAACCCTTTGGACCAAGAATTTGACCTAATTGTCCAACTAAACGCATCGCGTCTGGGGTTGCAATCAAAAGATCGAAATCTATATTACCTTGCTTAATTTGTTCTGACAAATCTTCAAAACCTACAACATCAGCACCTGCATCAAGAGCCTTTTGCGCCTGCTCACCATTCGCAAAAACCGCAACACGTACTTTGCGACCAGTGCCATGTGGCAATACCACAGAACTACGCACCATTTGGTCAGACTTTTTCGGATCAACACCCAAGTTTACGCTAATTTCAATACTTTCAATAAATTTAAGTGAAGGCAAACCTTGCAACAAAGTCAATGCTTCTTCAATAGGATATTGTTTACCAAAAGATATTTTTTCATTAATAAGCTTTTGTCGCTTTGATATTTTTTTAGACATTACTTACCACCCTCCACTTCGATACCCATACTACGTGCAGTACCCATTATAGTGCGCATTGCCGCCTGCATACCAGCAGCAGTCAAATCTTTTATTTTGGTTTTAGCAATTTCCTCTATCTGCACCAACGTAACTTTACCAACCTTATTTTTCAAAGGATTAGAACTACCCTTAGCCAAACCAGCGGCTTTTAATAATAACCTAGATGCTGGTGGACTTTTCATAATGAAAGTAAAACTACGATCGCCATAAACAGATATCACTACCGGCAACACGGTTCCTTTCTCTATTTTTTGAGTTTGCGCATTAAATGCTTTACAAAACTCCATGATGTTTACACCATGTTGTCCCAGTGCAGGACCAATTGGCGGACTTGGATTAGCCTCACCAGCTTTAACTTGTAACTTTATTTTTACAAGCACCTGTTTCTTTGAGCCACCCTTAGCCGGAGCAGCTTTTGCTTTTACGGGACCCGCCATTCTATTACCTCTTAAGGGGTCAACGCTGCATAATTACTATGAGCTACCCCAATTAAATTAATAAATTAAGCCACTTTATAGCGACCGGGAAATTTCAAATGAATCCGTCACTTTGTGACGATTATTTTAAAATCAATATAACGCAGAGATACATTAATTCAAAATTTATCTCATGCCTTTCTTACTTGCGTAAACTCCAAATCCACTGGAGTAGAGCGTCCAAAAATCAAAACTGAAACTCTCAAACGACTTTTCTCGTAATTAACATCTTCCACCACACCATCAAAATCTGCAAACGGACCTTCCGTAATACGCACAACCTCACCCGGTTCAAATAATATTTTTGGTCTTGGCTTATCCGCACCTTCCTGTACGCGCTGTAAAATATCATTAACTTCTTTATCAGACAAAGGCGTAGGTTTATCACTTGTCCCACCTATAAAACCCAACACACCAGGAACATTTCTCACTAAGTGCCAAGCCTCATCGCTCATTTCCATTTCAACCAAGACATAGCCAGGGAAAAACTTGCGTTCACTTTTGCGCTTTTGTCCACCGCGCATCTCAACTACTTCTTCAGTAGGAACCCTGATTTCTCCAAATTTATTCTCCAATCCATGTAAGCGAATACGTTCACCTAAAAGAACACCTACATGCTGCTCCTTTCCAGAATAGACCTGAACAATATACCATCTTTTTTTCACTTCATTCCCTACTTCGCTCATGGGAAAACCTCTTTATAAATAACTAACGTATTTGGGTAACTTAACTTTTCTTAAATATTCAAATCGATCTACCATTAAAATACAGGCTAAATACCAACGGAACTATTATTTAACTATTCAACCAACCAATGGCCGCGACCAAAACCGAATCAACACACCATATAATTAAAGACACGGCAACAACCAGTCCCGCAATGACCATAGTCATTTGTACTGTTTCCTGCCTGTTCGGCCAAACCACCTTATAAAGCTCTGTACGTGCATCTTTGGCAAACACCAAAAACCCACGCCCTTGTGTTGTTTGCGAAATTAACACAATAACTATACACGTTAAAACAATCCATGCCGCCACTCTGATAGCCACCGCCACATCACTAAAATAATGATTCGCAACTATACCAAGCACCACTACAAATACTGCACTCCCCAAAAAAAAAGCATCAAGATTTTTCTTCACTTGTGGTGTTTTATTTTCGATAATATTTTTACTGCTTTCCATAAAATAGCTTAGCTTAAACTAATTTCACATAAGGTGAAATTAAAAGATTTTATTTTAAAAGGGCGTTATTCTATACCTAATAAACTAATTTTAAAAGAAATTTTTCAAATTCAACTTCATAAGTATAAAATTAAAATGGCAGGCCAGGAGGGAATCGAACCCCCAACCTACGGTTTTGGAGACCGTCGCTCTACCAATTGAACTACTGGCCTAAAATTAAAGCTCATTAACTGGAGCCCACAACCGGAATCGGACCGGTGACCTCTTCCTTACCAAGGAAGTGCTCTACCGACTGAGCTATGTGGGCCAAAGTGGAGCGGGTGATGGGAATCGAACCCACGCTATTAGCTTGGAAGGCTAAAGTTCTACCATTGAACTACACCCGCAAACAACTCAAGCTTTCTACTGGTACGAAGAAGGTAGGATTACTCGAAACATCATGTTTCTCGCCCCTTCGGAGCCAGCTTCGCCGTTGTAAATCGTCTTTCAAGACGATTTACTCGAACCTAATTTTAATTTTTAATATATTCGTAGGTTCGAACCTTACCTATGCCTCAATAAAAAAACACCAATGCCAAATTCCAACTATTAACAAACACTATACTGGTGGAGGGGGTAGGATTCGAACCTACGAAGGCGTGAGCCGACAGATTTACAGTCTGTTCCCTTTGGCCGCTCGGGAACCCCTCCATAACTTAACTAAAAATATCTCTCAATTATTTTATACTGCTACAAAAAAGACCCTAGATTCTCGCCTACTATATCAATAAATGTCAAGTTAATTTCAAAGGAAATAAAATTCAGCAAATAACCAAGACAATTACCTGAAAAATTTCAAATAAAAAAATTGCTTTGCGCAGTTTTCGCGAAAGATATCTAAATAAATTTACCTTTAAATTCATAGTGTTGCTTTCAATAAACATAAAAACTCACTAAAAACATTAATTTCTATCGTTTCTTTTCCATCCTTCAATCGTCACCTGCTTAGCTCGCGCTAATGTTAATTTCCCTGCTGGAGCATCTTCAGTTATAGTAGAACCAGCCCCAATCGTAGCATTTTTTCCTATACAAACAGGAGCAACTAATTGCGAATTTGAACCAATAAATGCACCATCTTTAATGATAGTTTGATATTTATTTACACCATCATAATTGCAGGTAATTGTTCCAGCACCAATATTTACTTTATCTCCAACTATCGTATCACCCAAATAAGTTAGATGATTAACTTTACTGCTCTGACCAACAGTACTCTTCTTGATCTCTACAAAATTGCCAATATGTGCGCCCTTTTTGATATGGCTATCAGGTCTAATTCTAGCAAAAGGTCCTATAACACAATCATCGTCAATAATAGCATTTTCTATAACACAATTTGGTTGAATAACAACGTTATTACCAACTTTCACATTAGTTAGACAACAATTTGCACCCACTTTCACTAGGTCACCAAGCGAAATTTCTCCTGTCAAAATTACGTTAACATCTATCACAACATCTTGCCCAACTTCCATCTCACCAACCTCACCACGCAAATCAAAACGCACAGGATCAATGATCGTTACACCTTTACGCAACAATTGTTCAGCTTTATTTTTCTGATAACAACGCTCAAGCTGTGCCAACTGCAATTTATCATTAACACCCATCACTTCCCAAGTCTCTGCGACCCTACTGACAACAACACCACACCCGCTCTGCCGAGCTAACGCAATAATATCAGTCAAATAATATTCGTGTTGTGCATTTACAGATTGTAGTTTTAATAAATGTTTATGTAAAAAACTCGCAGGAAAAAGCATGATTCCTGTATTAATCTCTGTTATAGCGCGCTGCTCTGGAGTAGCATCTTTTTCTTCAACAATACCAGTAATCGCATAAGATGCATCCCTCACAATCCTTCCAAAACCAGTAGGATCAGGCAAATTTACTGTCAATAAGCCGATTTTTTCTGCTGGCGTGTTTTTAATTAGATTATGTAAGCTCGTTAAAGATATTAAGGGCACATCACCAAATAAAACTAAAACCCTGCCCTGTTTAGGTAATAGTGGTAAGACTTGTTGTACAGCGTGCCCTGTACCCAATTGTTCTTTCTGTTCAACTAAATTAAGCTGGTAATCAGTAAGCGCGGCACATATTTTATCGCCACCAAACCCATAAACCAGATGAATCATTTTAGGATTTAACTCTTCCGCCCTTTGCAGAACATAATAAAGCATCGGCTTCCCAGCCAATGGTTGCAGAGCTTTAGGCAAACTTGAATGCATGCGCATACCTTTCCCAGCAGCAAGAATGATGACATGTAGTTCTAACATAATTAAATTCACCCCAAAAACATTAATTTAAGCGAAAAAAATCTAAAACAAAACCCTACATTCCCAACTATTCCATCCCCCCCTCACCCACCCATAAAATATCAGACTAACTCAAATATCTCAATACAGTATAAATTACGGTATTGCCAAATATCTAGATCAGTATAGGGTAAAGGGTGGGTGCGGGGGCTACAATCTTCACTATCAATCAAAACTTTCTAACTTTGTTAAGTTAAAATCCACTCTGACTTACTTAATTGGTTTATTTTTTAGTTAATTTGGTTTGTAGTTTCAGTGTCTTTAGCTGCGCAGCAGCCTGCGCCAACTGAAGCAAAGCTTGGGAAAAATCCAAGTTATCTTTTTTACTAACCAATAATCGCTCGGCATTTTCTCTAACTTCAATAGCCTTCGCTTCATCCAGATCAGAGGCACGCACTACTGTATCAGCAAGAATGGTAATCACATCTGGTTGTACTTCCAAAGTACCACCAGATGTGTAATAAAGTTCCTCCTTCCCGCCTTGTTTAATAATACGTACCGTTCCTGGACGCAATGGCGTGAGCAAGGCAGCATGACCAGGTAAAACACCCAATTCACCATGCGCACCATTTGCCACAACCATTTCCACAAGCCCAGAAAAAATTTGCTTTTCCAAACTGACGATATCAAGATGTACGGAAATTGCTGCCATTTTAGAAATTTTGAATTTTAAATGTTAAATATTATATTAACGAATCGCTACGCGATATTTTCATGTAAATAAAATTACCATATAAATAAAAGTGTTACTTAGATAACTTTAAGAAAATAAAAATTACTGTTTTATTTAACGTTACTAAACAACACATCAATTAATAATTAATCGTTGATAGTTATTTCAAACTCTTCGCCTTCTCCACCGCCTCATCTATGGTACCAACCATGTAAAAAGCCTGTTCTGGCAAATGATCAAACTCACCACTTAAAATACCACGAAAACCGCTAATCGTTTCCTTCAAAGGAACATATTTTCCAGGACTATTGGTGAAAATTTCCGCAACAAAAAATGGTTGCGAAAGAAAACGTTGAATTTTACGTGCCCGATAAATAGTAAGCTTATCTTCTTCGGAAAGCTCATCCATACCCAAAATAGCAACAATATCTTTTAACTCTTTATTACGCTGCAGAGTCTTTTGTACAGCACGCGCCGTTTCATAATGCTCCCTACCGATTATCAAAGGATCTAACTGTCGACTGTTCGAATCCAAAGGATCAACCGCAGGATAAATCCCCAATTCCGCTATTTGGCGTGATAAAACAATGGTTGTATCAAGATGAGTAAAAGTGGTTGCTGGGGAAGGATCGGTTAAATCATCCGCTGGGACATAAATCGCCTGAATGGAGGTAATTGAACCGTTTTTAGTTGAAGTAATACGTTCCTGCAATTCACCCATTTCTTGCGCTAAAGTTGGTTGATAACCAACTGCGGAAGGCATACGACCCAACAAAGCGGAAACTTCAGTACCCGCAAGTGTGTAACGATAAATGTTATCAATGAATAACAATACATCGTGCCCATCATCGCGAAAATGCTCCGCAAGCGTTAAACCAGTTAATCCAACTCGAAACCGACTGCCTGGCGGCTCATTCATTTGTCCATAAACCAATGCTACCTTATCAATCACTTTAGATTCAGTCATTTCATGATAAAAATCATTACCTTCACGCGTACGCTCACCAATTCCGGTAAAAACCGAATATCCCTTATGTTCAATAGCTATATTACGAATCAATTCCATAATATTTACCGTTTTACCAACCCCAGCTCCGCCAAAAAGACCCGCCTTACTACCCTTTGCCAACGGACAAATCAAATCAATAACCTTAATTCCAGTTTCTAATAAATTAATATTAGTTGCTTGCTCGGTAAATTTTGGTGCTTTGCGATGAATTGGTAAGTGCACTTTCGTATTTATGGGACCGCGTTCATCAATCGGTTCACCTAAAACATTCATAATCCGACCCAATGTTTCGTAGCCAACAGGAACGGTAATCGGGTTACCAGTATTTTGCACCTCTAAACCACGACGCAAACCCTCTGATGCCCCCATTGCAATCGTGCGCACCACTCCATCACCAAGCTGCTGCTGTACTTCCAAAACTAAATTGCCATTCATAACAACCAACGCATCGTTGATTTTAGGAATTGCATCGATAGGGAATTCCACATCGATGACCGCACCAATAATAGCAATAATCTTACCGTTTTGATTTTTCATGGGTCAATTTTAACTCGTATCTAAGTATAGAAAATATTATAATCGGCTTATTATAATGACTTAGCAATTATAATGGAATAATTTCTGCACAATAAATAATAATGGAAATTACCTTAAACCAAAAAATAAAATATTGATTTATATGGTGATTTTATTTGTATATCCGGATATTCTAGCGTTAAGATATACAAAATGACTTGCTCTTATAACTAAAACCTTAACCTTTATCGTTTAATTATGAAAAAAGTAACAAAAATCATTTCCTTAATTATCCCCTTTTTTAACGAAGGAACTACCGTTTTTGATTTCTTCAGACAACTTACCCCTCTCGTCGATAGGGTTAAAAACTACCAATTTGAATTTGTTTGTATCGACGACGGCAGCACAGACAATACTCTAGAAAATCTACTTAAACTAAAGGATCCAAGAATTAAAATCATTCAGCTATCCAGAAACTTCAAAAAAGAAGCCGCCTTGACTGCCGGTTTAGATTTTGCCATAGGTGACGCTGTCATCCCTCTAGACGCCGACCTCCAAGATCCTCCTGAACTGATTGAAAAAATGTTGGCAAAATGGGAGGAAGGATTTGAGGTAGTATTAGCAAAAAGAACCAACCGCACTTCCGACAGTTGGTTTAAAAAAATAACTGCTAAACTATTTTATAAAGTTTCTGATTACTTACTAGAGTGCAAAATACCCAATAACGTTGGCGACTTTCGTCTCATGGATCGAACCGTAGTCAATGCACTCAAAACCCTACCTGAACGACAAAGATTTATGAAAGGCTTATTTGCCTGGGTTGGATTTAAAACCACAACTATTGAGTACACACGTCAGGCAAGAGTTTCAGGAATAACCAAGTGGAACACATGGAAATTATGGAATTTCGCTCTAGATGGCATCACCAGTTTTAGCACTTTACCGCTACGCATCTGGAGCTACCTTGGGGTCTCTTTCGCTCTTTTAGCGATATTTTATGGTAGCTGGATCATAATACGCGTATTCTTGCGCGGTGTTGATGTTCCAGGATATGCATCATTATTAACTGCTGTTTTATTTCTCGGCGGCATACAATTAATTGGTATTGGCGTTTTAGGAGAATATATAGGTCGCACTTACCAGGAAAGTAAAAACCGCCCCATTTATATCGTTAGAAAAACTTTTGGCTTTAATTTCACAGGAAGTTAAATCAATTATAATTTTTAATACAATGCGTCACAAACAAATTATTTTCGGTTTATTTTTTGGCTTACTTTTTATCTACGGTTTAGCCATTAATTTCCATATGGCACTATGGGCAGATGACTATGGTCGCTCCTTAACTGGTCACAATCTATCCGCCATCATAGAAAACACCTATAAAACCTATTTTCATTGGTCTGGACGCGTTACAGTAATATTTGCAACCTATCTTTTTTTATTAAAAGACACTATTACTCCTTTAATTTTCAATATTTTAAATCCAGCCATTTTTGCAGCGTTGATCTATGGCATGTTTTTATTGGCTTACAACAAAACTCCGCACAAATTCACAGACCTAGCAAGATTAATTTTCATTTTAACTCTGACCTGGTTTATTCCCACTAAGATTGGTGAGGTAGTATTTTGGAAAACTGGCGCTATCGGTTATTTGTGGCCGATTACATGCAGCTTATATTTTCTTTATCCCTACAAGCAACTAACGAAAACAAAAAACGTAGTGCGTGATAATTTTTTCATTATAACAGGAATGTTTTTGCTTGGTTTAGCTTTAGGAATGTGCCTCGAAAATCTATCTGTCGCACTAAGTATAGCTTTATTGACCATAATTATTTATTGCCACCGCAATGAAATAAAAAACATACGTTGGGCTTATGCAGGATTAATTGGTCACATAATAGGAACAGTGCTTTTACTGACCGCACCGGGTAATTTCATACGAGTCAAAGATACTATTGACCATATTAACCACATGAGTTTTTTCATGAAAAGCCTCATGTTTATGGAGAAAGTAGTAGTACACTTTTTACCCTTTATTATCATTTCCCTATTGCTTATTAAATTACTTGATAAATATGATCAACAAAAACTCAAACGACAACTAAAACAATATTATTTTTTCTTGGGTATATCGTTACTTTTAACTTTTGCCATGTTCGGCGCGCCAGGTGCCTGGTTTAGCGGCAGAGCCACTTTCGCCAGTGATGTTTATATAATCATCGCCATCGCTACTTTATTTTCTGACAGCAGCTGGCATAAAGAAAAATTTTCCAAAATAATTCTTTTTATTTGCGTACCTTTGTTAATTTTTGATATGTGCCAAACTTATAATTTTTACCAAATTGTTTGGCAACAGGTAAAGACAAGAGAAATGATCATCACCCAATCTTTAGCAAATGGCATCAGAAACGTAACTTTGCCACCCATTTATTATTCCGAAAAATACAATACCATTAATGACAACACCATCAGTTCCTATAGGTTTTTTGTCGGTGACTGGACTCAAGATTGGACTCAAGACGCATCCGCCACCTATTACAACTTAAATTCAATTAAGCTGGAAAACAAAACTAAATAGCCGCAGCACCACCGACAATTTCTGCGATTTCTTGTGTAATACTGGCTTGACGTACTTTATTATATTCCAATTGCAAAGCATCGATAAATTCACCAGCATTTTTGGTGGCATTTTGCATAGCAACCATACGTGCTGCCTGCTCGCAGGCAATATTATCCACCACCGATTGGTAAAGCTGGGTTTCCAGGTAACGCGCTAATAGAGTTTGCAGCACCAACATGGAATTAGGCTCGTAGATATAATCCCAACGACGTTGTTTGCGCGTTAGATCAATTTTCGGAAAGGGAAGCAATTGCTCAACTTTGGGTTTTTGCAACATTGTATTAATAAATTCATTATAAGCGATAAACAAAGAATCGAGCTCCGCCTTGTCAAAAGCATTACGCAATTCTTTAGCCGTACCAATAAGATCAGCCAAGAGAGGCATATCCCCCAAACTTCTCACTTGAGCTCTGATATGCACTTTTAAATTTTTGAAAAAAGACGCAGCCTTGGTACCTATCAAAAATAGCTCTACTTCAATCCCCTGCTCTTGCCATTCCTGGATGGTTAAAACTACTTTTTTAAAAAGATTAATATTCAAACCACCGCACAAACCGCGATCAGTGCTAACAACAACCAATCCAATACGCTGTATTTTTGGTCGCACTTTAAAATAAGGATGATTAAGATATTCGCTACTACTACTCATAATATGCTCAATCACCGCCTTAATCTTATCGACATAAGGCATAGAAGCCTGCATGCGCAACTCAACTTTACGTCGCTTGCCAGCAGCAACCATCTGCATAGCATTAGTGATTTTTTTCGTCTTGCTTATGCTAGTAATTTTGGTGCGGATTTCTTGGGTTTTTGCCATAAATTTGTAACTTCTCAAAAAGTTCGAGTATTTTCATTATGATTCGCAAGCTGCTGCCCCTTGGCTGCGAGCGTTAGTTGGCGCACATATACGATTTAGCACAGTATTGTTGCGACTAAAGTCTGCGACTACGAATTCGCGGCTACAGTAGCTTTATACTTTCCCCAGAGATTGAAATATTATTTTTTCAATATGAAATTTTTCTTCAAAACCTTTTTCACTGCAACATTCTTCAACTCAACATACTGTGGCAAACCATTTTTAAACGGCGGATAATCTTCACCCTGAATTAACGGAGAAAGATAAGCACGACAGGCATCGGTAATATGGAAACCATCTTTAGTGATATAGTCACGAGGCATTTTCTTTTCTACGTTGGCAACTTCAGATAATGGCACCGAACCAATCGTCCATTTATAAGGACGCGCCGACTTACGCACAATAGTTGGCATAATGTTGTTTTTACCCGCCAAAGCAAATTCTACCGCCGCTTTACCCAATGCATAAGCTTGTTCAACATCAACTTTAGAGGCGATATGACGCGCAGCACGTTGCAAATAATCGGCAACTGCCCAATGATATTTATAACCTAATTTATCTTTGATCATTTGCGCAATAACAGGTGCAACTCCACCTAATTGCTTGTGCCCAAAAGCATCGACCAGACCAGCATCAGCTAAAAAGTTGCCCTTTTTGTCATGCAGTCCTTCCGAAACGACAATCGCACAACAACCATATTTTTTCACACATTGGTCAACACGTCTTAAAAATTTATCAGCTTCAAACGCAATTTCTGGAAACAAGATAATATGCGGAGCGTCGCCCTCTTTCTCCATCGCCAAACCACCTGCCGCAGCAGTCCATCCGGCATGACGTCCCATAACTTCTAAAACAAAAATTTTCGTTGAAGTCGCTGCCATAGAAGCTAGATCATAACCAACTTCACGAATCGAAGTTGCAACATATTTGGCAACTGAACCAAAACCAGGGCAACAATCAGTAAAAGGCAAATCGTTATCCATTGTTTTAGGCACACCGATGCAAGTCAACGGATAGCCCATTTTTTCACTGATTTGCGAGACTTTGTAGGCGGTATCCTGCGAATCACCACCGCCATTATAAAAGAAATAACCAATGTCATGTGCGGCAAAAACTTCTATGAGGCGTTTATATTCGGCTTTATTTGCCTCCAATCCTTTCAACTTATAGCGGCAAGAACCAAAAGCTCCGCCAGGCGTATAACGCAAACCGGCAATAGCTTTGGCTGAATCTTTACTGGTATCGATTAAATCTTCTGTTAAAGCTCCAATAATGCCGTTGCGTCCAGCATAAACTTTGATTTTATTTTTACGCGCTGTTTCTATAACGCCACAAGCTGAAGCGTTGATAACAGCGGTTACCCCGCCAGATTGTGCATAAAAAGCATTTTTTTGTTTCATTAAAAACCCCGTATTTGTTAATGATGGTTTGTCAATTAAGAGGTTTTATCTTACAATCACCGCCCATTGATGTCTATATCTAGTAATTGTTAATTATCAATTGCTTTTTATGTAAATAAGATTACCATATAAATCAATGTGTTATTTTCAAATTTTTAAAAATATATAATCACTATTTAATAGACGTCAAAACGTAACTCCTAAATTGGTAAATAATAATTAATAAGGTATTTAGATGATGAAACCCATTACAATTGGCGTAGCTGGCGGAACTGGTTCAGGCAAAACAACAGTAGCTTTGAATATTCTAGAACAAGTCGGCTTTGAAAGCATTGCCTACTTATCTCATGATTCATATTACCGCAATTCTGGCACATTACCAGTATCGGAACGCGAAAAACTCAACTACGATCATCCCGATTCATTGGACAATGATCTACTTATCGAACACATTAAAAAATTACAAATTAATGAAGCGGTGGACGTCCCCATCTACGATTTTAAAATTCACGCTCGCACCAAAGAAAAACGCCGCGTTGAACCACAAAAAGTAATCATGATAGACGGCATTTTAATCTTTAGCGACAAAAAATTACGTGAACTCATGGATATGAAAATATTTGTCGACACCGATGCCGATATACGATTTATTAGGCGCTTACAAAGAGACATCAAGGAACGTAATCGCACAACTGAGTCAGTCGTAAATCAATATTTATCAACTGTACGTCCCATGCACATGGAGTTTGTCGAACCAAGCAAACGTTATGCCGATATTATTATACCTGAGGGTGGCTTTAATGAAGTGGCAATTGAGATGGTTGCAACCAGGATTAAGTCGCTGTTAAAGCAAGGCTAGTTCAAAAAAATATAAATTTTGAATTGCAAATTTTGAATTAATAAATCGCTACGCGGTGTTTTTTTAGAAATTTTAAATTTAGTGAAAAATAAACTTCTTAAAATTATATCAGCTTTCCTTTTCTTTGCGGTCACTCCCAACAGCTACGCCGCTTTATATTTACATACCCAAATTCTCGGTATAAGCGGTCCAACTTTGGAAAATATCAAAAATCGACTTACTATTAAACAAAAAACCGAATTTGCAACAATTACCCCACAATCAATTCAAGGTTTTTATAAAACTGCTCCAAAAGAAATTGAGTTGGCATTACAACCATTCGGCTATTTTCACGCACAAATAACTTCACAACTAACCAGTGAAAATAATCAGTGGTATGCAACTTATAAAATCAAATTAGGTCAACCAGTTCAAATAACATCTCTTGATATCAAAATTGACGGGCAAGGCGCTAATGATCCTATTTTTAAAAATTTTCTTGCCACCTCATCTTTACACGTAGGCATGCCATTACAAACCGAACAATATGAAGATACAAAAAAATCTTTTCTCGATTTAGCACTTAGTAATGGTTATTTGCAGGCGAACATTGAACAAAATGTGTTAAAAATCAATCCACTAAATAACACTTCCACTATAATTTTACATTTTAACACTGGGCATCACTATAAAATTGGAAACGTTAATTTTACCACTGACGCCTTTAGCAAAGATTTCTTAGACCGCTTTCTTCCTTTTCAAAAAAGCAATTTCTATACTGCCCAAAAGATTCAAGAACTACAAAATAATCTAACTAACAGTAATTTTTTCTCTCAAGTCTCAATCATACCGCAGACCAATACCCCACAAAATGACACTATACCGATTGAAGTTTTATTGACTCCACGTAAAAAAGTGCAATATGACTTGGGACTGGGCTATGGTACCGATACAGGAGTGCGCGGATTGGCGGGGATAGGAGTGCGACACTTAACCAAAACTGGGCAAAGTTTTAATACGCTTATCAAATACTCTCAAACCCAAAGAGACCTA
>Ga0209417_1005155_pt1 | contig 14691 bp, 18 predicted proteins | sample RifGroF2_FD_184002 | JGI IMG/M metagenome (GOLD analysis project Ga0209417, IMG submission 184002) | Groundwater microbial communities from Rifle, Colorado, USA - Groundwater F2 (SPAdes) (version 2) | ecosystem: Environmental > Aquatic > Deep subsurface > Groundwater | place: Rifle, Colorado... | reverse complement strand
ACAACACTGTATGAAAAGCATATCTCTGAAGAAGCTTTTCAGGAGGAGATGAAAAGACATAATTGGACTTATAAATTCGATGAAATAAGGTTAAAAGAAGAAATTAATTCACTATTGGAGAGAAATATTTTACTTTTGGGAGTAACCTCCTCTTGTGATAATTGTGGTACAAAAAACTGGACACACGTAAATAATTTAACCCAGCATATAAAATGTTCTGGTTGTCAGGTGGAGTATACTATAAAAGCAGAGGAAAACTGGAATTATAAGTTAAATACGCTTATAGAGTCTGGTTATAGACAATTTGATTTAGTTCCTGTGGTATTAGCTTTAAATGAATTATTTACAAGATCTCATATTGATTTTTTGTATACTAATTCTTTAGAAATTTATCTAAACAGAACCAAAAAGCCTTATACTGATTTAGACATTGTTTGTGTTAAGGATGGTGAGTTCATAATAGGTGAGGTTAAAAAATCTCAAAAAGATTTTAAACCTAAAGACTTTGAAAAAATGGAATATATTTCAAAAATAATAAAACCTGATAAACTTATTTTTTCAGCTCTTGATATTATTAACCATGAAACAACTTTAAATAAGTGTATTGAAGAAAATGTTAATAGGCTAATAGGAGAATTTAAGCCATACGGGATTAAAGTGTCCGTTCATGGGTTTGGTTGTGAACCCATTGAAAAAAATTATCATTCTTTTGTGGATATAGATTATTAAGGCTTAAACCTTCCTTTTTCACACCAAAACCTAGAGATAACCCTTGGTTGTGCTTGGAATAAGCGTGCTGCAAGTTCGCAATTTTCCATATTATATAAATAAGATGTATCACTGCCAAAACTCTTCTCATTAGAATCAAAAGTAGCAATATGAATGCGCATATTAGAATCTAAAGGACTATTTCTGTACAACGTGTAGGTATCATTATTTTTAGCATAACTAGAACTTTTAAAAAGCAAAAAGTGTAATAAAAAGATTATCCTCCTCGTCTTTATTAAATCCTGTAAAAATCCAACATAAAGCAAGAAAGACAGAATAAATTAACCCTACAAAAACCCCTGTCCCTAAAATACCTTTAGCTAATTCAGTTAATGCAGAAAATACATAATATGACTTGTTGTTATTTGTTTTAATTTCGCCTTTATCTTTATTTTTAATGTTCATTTCTTTTAATGTTGTAGTTTTCCAATTATAACTACCCTTTGAAGACACCTCCAAAGTTTCTGTTAAAAAATTATAGTTATTAAAGTTCCAAGATTCATTAAAACGTTCTTGTAATGGAGTTTTTTTCTTTATTTTTTCTAAAGCATCTAGCTTTATATCTTTATTCATGACCTCGTTATAGGTGTCTAAATCTTTTTGGGTGATTTCTACAACTTCTGCTTTATCTTCACCCATAACCTCTATTACTTTTGCCTTGTTATCAATCATAAATTTATTAAAGGAATCTATGTTATCTTGAGTAAATTCTATTCCTTCCACTTTATTAATTTTTACAGCGTCTTCTATTACTACAATATCATTAAAAGCTATTTTATTTGTTTCTTCCCAAGAATATATAAAGCTTGCAATAATACCTGCAATTGATACTAATGCACAAATAATAAAGGTTATTCTTTTAAAGCCTTCTTTGAAGTTTATTTTCATAACTTCTTTTCCTCTACTTTAGATAAGGATTCATAAATGCTGTTTTTTATAGAAAACAATTTATTACTATCAATATTTGATGATTCTATCAAGTCAAGCATATAGTTTGAATGTGTTCTAATATAATTTGTTGACGTGTTTATTTCTTCAATTATCGTTTCATTTTGATTGTCGTTATATAAATCCAGGGTTTTATTTCCGTTCACTTCTATTTTTTCATCCCAATAAACTACATTGGGGTATATAGTCGTAGGTTCTATAAGTGATATGTAAAGAAACGTAAACATATTGTTTATATTTTAGTAAGTTCATGATTGAATAATCAGTATCAGAAAAAATAGGGTATAGAGTACAGAACTATGCCATAGTATCAGCAAGCGGGATAGCTATTTCGAAAGTATACGACAGGAATATAGGAACATAAAAAATGAAAAAATTAGTTTTAATTACATTATTATTGTTATTGCCGTTATTTAATTCTGCAATTAAGGCAGAACCACTAGAGTCTAATATTACTAAAATTGAAAAAACACAAACTCAAGGGCAACAAGTAATATTAAATACGAAAACTCATAAAGTGCATAAGCTTACTTGTCCATCGGCTGCTAGTTGTAAGGTTAATTGCATAAAAATTAATAGTACAGATGCATATAATCGTGGCGGCGTCCCTTGTAAAAAATGCGGTGGGTAGTAGTTCTTGAAATAATGGGATTTAAGGAATTTGGCTAATGATTAATTATTGTCCAGGCTGTGGTGAAGAACTTAATGATAAAAAGTGCATTAAATGTAATATAAGCTCAATTAATATTAATCAAGTTCCGCATAACTATTGTGTTAATTGTGGAAGTCCTAAATTATACTCTGATAAACCTTGTATGAATTGTGGTTTTGCACTTAGAAGAAGTAATTTTGACTTAAATAAAACATCTTCACTTTTTCCCAAAGTTTTAAAATATGCTTTTATTTCGTTATTAATAATATTATTATGCTTCTCTAGTCTTGTTATTAAGAAACAATTTAAGGTGATTTCAGCATTGCAATCAGAAAATCAATGGTTAAGAACTGAAAATGATAGATTAATAACGGAAGTAAATCAGTATCAAGAAAAAATAGCTGTAATTGAAGAAGAGGAAATGAGAGAAAAAGCTCAGGAAGACTTAAAAAAAGTAATAACAGCAGGAACAGCCTGTGCATCAGGTGATTTATTTGCTTGCATCGGCGCACTTTTTGTACCATAAATTATGAAAATATTATCTAAAGAAAAAACAAATCATAATAATAAAATTGAAGAACTATTAAATAACCGTAATTTTGAGATATTTATCTTAGTCTTAATAGCTATAAATATAGTTGCTTTTGTTTTAGAGTCTGAAAAACCACTTCACGAAAAGTATAAGGATATTTTTTACTTTATAGAACTTTTATCCATAGGGATTTTTACCATTGAATATTTGTTGAGGCTCTCCATCAACCTTACATTTAAGGAAATAACCAAGCCTTTAATGCTGTTGGATTTTGCTGTTCTATTATCTTTTTATTGTTCTTTTATAGTAGACCTTAGATTTTTAAGGGTTTTACGGGTTATAAGAGTGTTTCTCTTATTTAAAATAAATAAATTTCACAAAGCATTGAAAACTTTTACTTCAATTTTAAGTAATAAAAAAGAAGAATTAATATTAGTGGGGTTTTTCTTTGTCATAAGCCTAATTTTATCTGCATCAATAATGTATTTAATAGAGGGACAAACCCATGAATCTTTTTCCAGTGTTCCTAAAAGTCTGTGGTGGGCTGTAATTACTTTTACAACCGTTGGATACGGAGATATATACCCAGTTACCCCTTTAGGAAAGATTGTTGCTTCTATTGTTGCCGTTTTAGGTATTGCTTTGTATGGAATTATAACAAGTATTTTTAGTGCTGGATTTATTGAAGAAATTGATAAAAAGAAATGATATTAATCTCCCTTTAAATCCTCTGGTGTTATTGTCCACAGCTTTATAGGCAAATTATAATGCTTTATGATGCCCTCTGCCCTTTCCACATATTTTCTCTCGTTATTATTTTCAACTATTAATAGTAATCCTGCTTTCCTATCTGTTTTCATCCCATAGTATAAAGCCTGGGAAACTCCCTCTGTGTATTTATTTGCAAAATCAACCTCTATTGCATAGTCCTTGGTTATACAATCCACTCGCCCTGATCTGTCCAGTAAATAGTATTCCGTGCCACCGCCTATTTGATCGCAAAAGTATTTCTGGTAGGTTTTTTCATAGTGTATACGTTTTGATTGAGCTATTGCAGGAAATGCAACTATAACTAAAAGTAAAATTAATAGAACTTTTTTCATTTATAAATCCTTCTATATTTTTAGTGCAACGATATTGCTACTCTGAACAATGGAAGTTTCAAACAAGCCTGAACAGTTTGTTTTTTGATTACATTCATCACATTTATCAATGTAAAACTTTTTCCAAGATGAAATACTATCCCTAGTGTATTTGCATAATCCTTTAGGCACAAGACATAAAGGTAAATTGTAAATGGAAACGTGCATATTTCTTTGTACTAAATGCTGGACAGCTTCAAACAACTCTTTTGAATATTCTTGAGGGTCTATATAAACTTTTTCAAGATTATCTTTTGCTAATCCAGTGTATTCCATTCCCATAAAAGCAATATGGGAAACAAAGGGAAGATTTCTATATATAAACTCTGATAAATCCTGCAATCTCTTATAATTTTGTTTAAGTATTACTATTCTTATTTCTATTTTCTGACTTAATTTTGCAAGATTGTATAAGCCATTAATAGTCTGATTAAAACTGTTTGAAGCTCCCACAATATAATCGTGTTCAAAATCGTTATCAGCATATAACGGAACACAGAATGTTATATCCTTATGATTAATATTGGTAATTTGGTTTAGATTCTCAATTTTTGAAAAATTTTTACCATTTGTAAGCAAAAATACAGGGACATGCTGAAATTTTTTCTTACACAAGTTAATAATTTCACCTAGTCCTTCAATATTAAGTGTTGGTTCTCCGCCCGTTATTCCTATAAAATTTAACCCCTTGGAATCTACTAACTCAAGTATTTTCATATTTAATTCATGGTAATTCTGAGAATTTTCAGACATCGGTTGAGGACACATTATACATTTGGAATTACAATAATCAGTCATATAAATAGTATTTTGACTAGAATTTACTTCCCATAAAACCTGTACAAGTCCATCTATATTTATTTTTACTATATCACCTTCATTTAAATCGAAGTTATTTAGTTGGATATGAGGCAGAGAACTTTTTAAATCTTTATTATTAGTTATTAATGCTTTTATTCCATTTTGAAATAAAGGATTTTTGTTAAAAATCAGGATTCTATCCCTTTTAAGAGAAAATACTTTATATGTTACTTTCCCAATAATAGATTTTTCAAGATTTTGAGTATTACCATTAAATGTTTTCAAGCTGAACTTCCTTTAAACTTCTCTTAGTAATCCAAGTCCAGAAAACATTCATAATGTCTTTATTGTCTTCTAGTACAAGTTGCATTAAATATTCAATAATAGCTTTATTTTTATAACAAAAGCCGCTTGTTAACCTATTTCCCATTATATCTTTCGTTTCAAGGTAATTTCTTATAGGGTCAGCTCCGCAATATTGTTGATAAATACAGTCTGAGCATATTGGCATAGTTTCTACACAGCTATTATATACGATGTCTCTAATAACTGTGCCGTTAAATATCTCTTTATAGCTATTTGTTAAGACATTTCCCATACAAAAATGTTTGTCTCCCATTCTGGCAAGCATTCTTGCTTCATCAGCAGGATAAACTTCCCCATTATAATCGTATATAACACCACTAATTCCTGCGCCTGAAGGGGATTGTAAATCTACAAAACCTGTAGAAAACGGTGTAAGTATTCTGCTTAAAATCAATGTAGCGTAAGATTCTACAAATAATTTCCCTTTAAGATTGAGTTTAATTATATAATTTAAGGCATCTTTATAAGATTCAATAAATTCAGATGATTTATAATTTATTTCATTAGCGTTTTTAACTGCATTACCATAGGGATTTATTGCCCTTAGAAATATATCTTGAAATCCTAGTTCAATATAATGGTCAATGATTTCTTTTAAATCACTTAAATTGTCTTTCGTTATTGTTAAAAGAGCAGAACAACAATCATTTCCTAATTCTTTGCGTACTCGTTGTAAATTACTTAAAAAAGCATCATACGAGCTTTTATTATCTTGAGTTTTCCTGTGTAAATCATGATGCTTTTTTAAGCCATCTAATGAGCTTGAAAGTATTACTTTATGTTTTTTTATGAATTTAATTTGCTCTTCAGTTATTTCTTTTAGGTTTGTGCAGATTATAAATTCAAGGTTCTTTTTAGCAAATTTATTCAAAAATTCAGCGTAAAGAATACTTTCCTTGATAATTTCCCAATTTAATAAAGGCTCTCCGCCTTGATATTCAATTTTAATTACAGGATTAGGACTTTGAAAGATTATATCTATCGTTTTTTTAGCTGTTTTCCAGTCCATATCATATTCCGTTTTATTAATATCTACACTTGAAACTTGACAATAAGTACATCTACAATTGCATCTCAGAGTAACTACAATCATATGCAATGCTGTAAAATCGGATAAAAAAGCTTTTCTTGTCCTCAATTTTGTTGATAGTAAATCTATTGCAAGCTCGGTTCCTTCTTCTGAATCAGAAATAAAGTGTTTAGCTTTCAACTTTTTATAAATATCATCCAGACTATTTAATTTTCCTGTAGTTAATTTCTCAAATTCTGATTCAGATAAAGTTAAATATTCTCCCGCCTGATTAACAAGTAAATACTCGTTCTCACGTTTTTTAAAGTTAAATGGCAATAAATTATAGTTTAATGTTTGCATATTCTAATCTTGCATAAAACTGAAAGCTTTATTATAAATTGATTCTCTAAGGTTCCCGAATTTTCGGTTAATATCCTCTCTTACTTGTTGCTCCAAGGCTTCATTACAAAATTCATTTATTTTTGATTGAATTAAATTAGGTTCGGGATTATATTCTTTAAATTCAAAGGTAATTATAAGATTATTGTCTTCAATATTAACTTTTATATAGAAAAAATCCGAAAACTTATTTGAGGCTGATAAAACAGCACTTTGGGAATAAATTTCATTATTTAATTGAACAACATAAGCTTTATTACTTATTTGTTCTATTAAAGGATTATTTTCGTTCACTTATTAATACCTTGAGGAGTAGTGAGAATAGTGAGATCTATGAGAACCATGAGAACGGTGCGAATAATGTGCTGCTATTTTGGTTTCTAACTGATTACCTGTTTCATTAGCATTAAATAATAAAAATTTCTTTTGGGATTGATTTATTGAAGTCTGTACTTTGGGAATTACATTAGCTTTTACAGGCAATCCTGCTTGTACAGATAACCATACAGCGATAACTGTTAAACAGCTCCATATTCTCATTAATTTATTCATTATATTTACCTCATATATTTATATAAGATAAAAGACATTTTATCATGAAAAATGAATATAAATAATAGAAATATTTACAATTTTTAATTTTTGGGTTTATTTAATTCATTTTTACTTTGTTTTTAAGGATTTGAAATAATTAAGTCTCTTACTAATTTTTCATTATGGTTATTTACATAGGTATAAGCCCAAAATAATTCGAAAAAACCAACTAGAGCCGGGATAAATGTCCAACAAAATAACGTATATATAATTCCTGCACCTATATTACCCATATAATAATGATGCGCTCCAAAGCCGCCTAAGAAAATTAAAAAAAGATAAATATACGGTTTCTTTTTACATAAGCTTAGATATTGATTTGAAATTAATAACTGCTTTTGTTCTGGTAAATTCCTGTAATTTTGATTTAAAAGTAATGTATTCATTTTAAACCTCTTTTAATATATCTGGTGTTTAATTATATTTAAAAAAACTAAATTAGTATATTTATATTAAAGTTTGTATTCAAATTTAAAATCAAGTAAACTTTCATACAATTTCACCCACGTTTAATTAAAAAGAACTATCAATTTTTTCCATGTTCGGACTTTAATAAAATATGTGAATACAATGGATTTTTATTATGCTAAACAAGATAAATTTATCATCCCCTCAATGCCAACAAAAGCCAGCTTTTAAAGGAGCTAAGGAAGTAGAAATGCTTATTGATGCTGCTAAAAAATTACCTCAAAAAAGTAAGGATATAACAAATTTTGGAAGTAAATTAAATCACTGGCTTGATGAAAAAATGGTATCTAAAACGGATGTTAAAGATGCCTCCAAATCAGGAATTTTAGAGGAATGGAAAAGAAAACTTCTTGCGGGATTTGCTAAAGACTAAATTCATCAACCATTTTATTTAACCTTTTTGATGCTTCTAAACCAATTACAGAACCTATAGCCATACCAATAAGTGCTAATAATGCACTGCACGGGAATGTTATAGCACCCATTATAGAAATAGCAGCAGTAGTAAAACCTACATAACCAGCAGATTTAATTAATTGTTTTCCAAATGCTTTTACTTTATCTAGTGCATTTCCTTCTGTTTTCGTAATTGATCTGATTAATGCAGGTATTTCTAGAACGGTGGAAGCCACTAAACCGATTACAGGAATTCTATGCAAAGTCCTTGCTATTGTTCGTTGTGCTAAATTACCAGTATATTTATATCCTATCAAGGTTTCTTTTGCATAAGCACCTTTAACAGTTCCTATATCTGAATAATCAATGCCTAAATTTAACTTATTCTGTAAGAATTCACCAAATTTTGTATCAAATAAGGTAATATCAGCTTTTTCCAGAAATTTAATTTTTTCAGACAAACTGTTTAATAAAGTGTACTTAAAGAAGCTCATTTCGTGTTGATATGGATTACTTTTTAATCCTTTTAGACCTTCTTTAAAGACATTTTTTGCTTCCTTTACAGCTAATCCTATTTCTCTTAAATCACCGGGGAAGTTAGCAGCAGCCATACCTACTAAAAGACCTGCTCTTGGATAATTATTTTCTTCTAATGAATCGGGAAGTGATTCTATGCGTCTTATGGGTGGAAGTGGACTAAGCGCATAAAGTAGGGTTTGTTCAGTATGGCTGTGCTGGTCAGTTTTGGTTTCAAGTCTGTCTATATCCTCCTTTAGCCTACTAAATATGGAAATTTGCTCATTATTAACTGGAACAGTATTATAAGCACTGTTATGCATATTAAATATTGGATTAAATTCTGATACTTTTAAGACCAACTTACTTCCTGCATGCATACTTCCCATTAATATAAAAACACTCTATGAAGCTAGATTTTAGATTTAGGAAAAATATTTACAATTAAGTACAAATATTTAGTTTATAAAAACAAGTCTTATGTTGAAACATACATTATAAAAAGTCAGATGTTCACTAAACTTACAATTTTTGAAGATATTAAGAATTGTTACTGTTGTATTGTAAAGCTATCAATTTTTTACTTTTACCAATTTTATATAAACGTTATTACCTAAAAAGATTGTAATTAACATATTTGTATAAAATGAATTATTTTAACTTAGAGAGAAAATCGTGATTTCAAGTAATCTTGCAATAAATCCATATTATGGCCAGATCTCTTTTTCAAACAACGATAAGGGACACAATAAATTTATCTCTGATTATATTACATTCTTGAAACAACAAAATGCAGAAAAATCCTTAATTATTCAAAAAAGCCAGGATAATGAATCGAATAATAAGCCAAAAACAAATTATAAAAAAAATCTTTTGTATTTTGCAGGTGTAATAGCTATTGGAGCTTTAGGATTTAAAGGAATTAAAGCATTTTTACATAGCACAAAAGATATTGAATCTTTTGTAAAGGAGTTAAGTGTAAAAAAAGAAAAAATAGCTGAAATAACTGAAGACTGTAGAAAAACATGTTCTAACAAAATTAAAGAATTCGAAACTAAATATTTAAACCTTTTGGATATTAAAAATACTCCCTTTAATAAATCAGAAATAGAAAGTTTTCAACCAACAACATTAAGTGAATGGTTTAATAAGGAAGAAAAAACTTTTCAGCAATTAGATGAATGGTTTACTGGAGTTACGGAAGAATCAGCAGATAAATCTAAAACTATTTATCAATTTTATAGACAGGATAGGGATGAAATAGCTGGATTTATAAATAAAAAAGTAAATATTTATAAGGAAAATAAGCTTGATGAATTTGAGATAAAATACAGAATCTAGTAAAATAAAAACTTAATATGAAAAATAATTTTTATACGTGTCAGGAGTGTGGGTGAATGGGCATATCAGTAGTAATACATACTTATAATGCAGATAAATATCTTGAAGAATGCTTGCAATCTGTCAGTTCTGTTGAAGAAGTTATTATATGTGATATGTATAGTAATGATAGAACGATAGAAATTGCTCAAAAATATGGCTGCAAAATTATTTATCACGAAAATGTTGGCTTTGCTGATCCTGCAAGGAATTATGCTCTAAGCCATGCCACTCAGGATTGGGTATTAGTGGTTGATGCAGATGAAGTAATAACTAAAGAACTGCTGGACTATTTAAGAGAAGAAACCCAAAAACCTGATTGTCCTGATGTTTTCTTGATTCCAAGAAAAAATTATGTTTTTGGAAAATTTATGCGCTCATTATATCCAAACTGTATATTGAGATTTTTCCGTAGAGGCAATGTGTCATTCAGCAAACATGTTCACTGCACTCCTGATGAAATAAGAGGAGTAGAGTATAAAATTGATCCAAAGCGTGAGGAATTAGCTATTATTCATTATAATTATGACTCTGTTGCTTCATTTATATCTCGTACAAACACATATACAACATTAGAACTTGAGAAAATGGCAAAAAGAGGATTTAAATTTTCACTAAAATACCTTATTTTAAGACCATTTGGCGAGTTTATAAAGAGATATTTTCTTAAAAGTGGATATAAAGATGGTTTACATGGATTTATTGTAGCTCTTTTATGGGGAATGTATGAAAGCATTGCCATAATTAAATTATGGGAATATGAAAAGAACCAAAAACTGATAAAAGTGGAAAATATTGTTCCCCAAAAAATTGAACAAGCAACATCTTAAAACCTTTATAAAGAGAATTATTTCCTGGACACAAAAGGATTATCTTTTATATAAAATCTCCAGGGATAGTCAGCTGCTAACTTTATTCCAATTCTTGTTGTCGTAATTATTTTGTTTTCTGGAATTTTAGTTCCTGCTTCTATCCAGATATCTGAATTCGGGCTTGTAAGATCAACTGTATTAAGTTCTTTAGTTATGTTTAATTCTCTACATAGTTTTCCTGGCCCATTTGTATTTTGAACAGGGGTTATGGGTTCTAAAGCCCTTATTAAGACAGCACCCGCAGTATCTTCAGGCTCAGTTACTACGTTAAAACAATGATACATGCCGTATATAAAATAAACGTAAGCAATTCCCGGTTGACCAAATAAAGTTATAGCTCTAGGAGTTTTACCTTTGAAGGCATGACAGGCAGGATCATCTTGAGTATAAGCTTCTGTTTCGACTATAATTCCACTTAGAACTTGTTTCCCTACTCTTCTTGATAGCTTAGATCCGAGCAATTCTTTAGCTACGCAGAGAGTTTTCCTATTATAAAAGTCTTTAGTTAGGATATTCATAATATACCTTAATAGAGTTTTCTATAAATAAAATAAGTACACTTTTTTTCTTCTTTATTTAAGATAGGGTTTTCTGTGATTACATCTACTCTTTTAATTAATTTAAAATTAATTGGAATATCTGCAAGATCAATAATATTAATTAAATAAACAGGATTTTCTGAGGTGGAAATAATAGGCTTTGTCTTTTTATCATAATATATAATTAAAGGTTTTTTATCTTTAATAGGAATAAGCTTATTATCTTTAACAGTGTAATTAAAGGTTATTCCTTTATCATTTATCATCTCAATATTTTGTTTTGTTCCACTAAATATTAGGAAGTCATAATCATTGTAATTTTCTTTTTTTACTAATAATTCGTATCTTAAAGGATAAATTTTCCAGGTTGGATTTTCTTCAAACAGTGGATAATACCAGTCATCATCGGAAAATATCAAGCCTATTTTTGAATTATCAGGAATAGTTTCTTCAAGATATTTAATTATAGGATAAAAGTACATTTTATCCTGGAAATGGGCTTCATCTCTCAGTCTGATAACATTTCTAAAATCAGTGAAATTATACTCAAATAAGGTCTGACAAACTTGCAAAAAGGGTTTTGAGACGTTTGAAACAGGTATTACAGAATAATTAAAAATAATAACTAAAGTAATAATACTCTTTTGGAGAGTTATTTTTCGATTATAGCTTAAAGCCAGAATTATAGAGCTTAATACAACTGCTGATAATAAATATCTGTTATTCCAAATGCAAAATCCCATTAATGCAGAAATTGTCAGTAAAAAGCCAATAGTAATCAGCCCTGTTAAGCTGATATAAAACATTTTATCTTTTTTATGAGTCATTTTTATAAAACTATACTTAAGCATAAAAGGTATAAGTAGGATAAAACCCAGAATACCAAACTTTGCTAAGCTCTCATGAATCATTGTATTGGGCTTGGATATGTCCAGAAAAAGTAATCCATCAGAGTTCTTTAAGCTAAACATATGAAACAAACTATTTTTTATATCTATATAATAGGGAGTAAGTTTGTTTGCGGCATCTATTCCTGTAAAATCAACAAATATTAATAAATATCTTATTAGATTAGCTGTAAACGCTTTGAAACATAGAGATATACTATGCCTGTAGACATAAAACTTTGTGCCTAAGAAATTTCCAAAATCAATATAATTAAGGATGTAATTATATGAGCTAAGAATCAAGAATGCAGGAATAGAAGCAGCTATAAATACTGTAATTGGTTTATAAAATAGCTTCTTCTCTCTAACAGATATTAGAAGATAGATTATGCCAAATATAGGTACGAAGAAAACTACAGATGTTTTGACCCCTAAATCAATACTAAAAGCTATAGCTGAAAATATGATAGCTTTTTTGCTATTTTCTTTAACCCCGTAAACAAATAAATACAGAGAAACAATCAAGAAAAATGCAACCAGTAAATTAGTTTGAGCACTTGTAGATTCTAAAATAACAGCGGGAAATGATGCAAGTATAAATATTGTCCATAATATTCTTCTAGTTGATACTTTTAGGTACCTTAAATAAGTAAAAATGGTAAATATACAGCCAAGATAAGCCAAATATTGTGGAAATATAGACAAATAATCTCTTTTTAAAAACACCATTGACCAGAGTATTAAAATTTCTGAATTTATAGGAAGGATAATTTGCCTAATTGAGCTTGTCTCAAAATGAGCAAGGGTTTGATTCTGAATCCAGAGTCCAATTCGAGCGAGGTGATAAGCCATACTATCCCAGGAATTAGTTGGAGCGATAAAGGTAAGAAATAAGCCAATTAAGCTTGAAAATACAAAAAATATAGCAAGTAAGAATAATATCTTATCTTTTTTAATAGCTTTAATAATTTTATCTTTTATTAATCTGGCTTCTTGAAAATCAATATGGGGAGATTGGTTATATTTCCAATAATAAATTGAGAAAACAAATGTAATTATATTGAAAAATAGTACATTTATTGAGGTTATTTGTTTGATTATGGAGAGTATTTCAAAGCTAACAATTATTTGAGATACCAGTATCAAAATCAGATAAATAATTGAGTTCTCAAATCTTCTTGATTTTACCCCGCTGGCTAAAAAATATGATGAAGACAATACCAGGCAAAAAGATATTATAAAGAGTATTAAACCAGCCATATCCAACCCTTACCAAGCTTATTTACTTAATTCATTATAGAATAAAAAACCTTAATTTTATTGGAAATCAAAAAGAGTGTGATTTTTAAAAATCACACTCTTTTTAACTATAGAATTACTTACTTAATTATTTATATGGGATAGGGTTTTCTGTTTTTCAAGGTATTCATTTATAGCTTTTGCAGCTTTTTTACCTGCTCCCATTGCATTTATTGCATTTGATTCACCTACAGGAGCTACATCTCCACCTGCAAAAACGCCTGGTATTGAGGTTAAACCAGTTTCAGGATTTATTATTATATATCCTTTTGCATTAACATCCAGGCTTAAACCTTCTTCTAGAGCTGATTTTTGAATTATTGGATTTGGATTTGTACCAAGCGCAACTATAACTGTATCAACCTCAATATTTACAGTTTTGTCTGTTGGAATTGGCTTTCTTCTTCCACTTGCATCAGGTTCGCCAAGTTCCATTACCTGAAGCTGCATTCCTGATACATAACCTTCATAACCTGTAATATCGATAGGACTGTGCAACAGTAAGAAATTTACACCTTCTTCTTTGGCATGTTCAATTTCAGCTTTTCTTGCAGGAAGTTCAGCTTCAGATCTTCTATATACAATGGTTACTTCATCAAAACCGATTCTCTTTGCTGTTCTAGCCGCATCCATGGCTGTATTTCCACCTCCTACAACAGCAACTTTTCTGCCACCCCTGATAGGAGTCGGATATTCAGACCTATTAGCTCTCATTAAGTTAACCCTAGTCAAAAATTCGTTAGCTGAGTATACTCCATTTAGATTTTCACCAGATATATTAAGCATTTTAGGCAATCCGGCACCACTACAAACAAATATGGCCTCAAAACCATCAGAAAATAAATCCTGAATGGTAAGAGATTTGCCTATAATTACATTTGTTTTGAACTCTACACCAATTTGTTTTAAAGAATTAATTTCTCTGTCTAAAGCAGTTCTTGGCAATCTAAATTCAGGAATACCATATCTTAGAACTCCACCAAGAGCGTGAAGGGCCTCAAATACAGTTACTTGATAACCTGATTTTGCCAGATCTGCTGCTGCTGAAATCCCGGCACACCCTGAGCCTATTATTGCGACTTTTTGTCCGTTTGAGGTTATTTGTAAGGAGCTGCTGTCA
>Ga0209417_1005154_pt1 | contig 14693 bp, 16 predicted proteins | sample RifGroF2_FD_184002 | JGI IMG/M metagenome (GOLD analysis project Ga0209417, IMG submission 184002) | Groundwater microbial communities from Rifle, Colorado, USA - Groundwater F2 (SPAdes) (version 2) | ecosystem: Environmental > Aquatic > Deep subsurface > Groundwater | place: Rifle, Colorado... | reverse complement strand
GAATTTCATACATCGCCGCTGCCGAACTTCCCTGTTTACTTGTAAATGTTGTACGCGGCGGTCCGGGACTCGGAACAATCCAACCTTCTCAAGGTGATTATTTTCAAGCCACAAAAGGGGGCGGACATGGCGATTACCGTTTGATCGTTCTCGCTCCTTCTTCAGTTCAAGAAATGTGCGATTTTGTTTTTGAAGGATTTAAACTTGCTGAAAAATATCGTAATCCGACTTTGATTTTATCAGACGGCGCACTCGGACAAATGATGGAGAAAGTTGAATTCCCCGAAGACGGTTCACTCCCGCATCAAATTCCAACTTGGGCAACAACCGGTAAAAAAGGAAGAGAAAGAAACTTTATCACTTCGCTACACATGGAACCGGAAAAAATGGAAGAGATAAATCTTCATCTTCAGAAAAAGTACAAAGAGATTGAAGAGAATGAAGTCCGTTACGAAACATTTGAAACAGACGATGCGGAAGTTGTTCTGGTCGCGTTTGGTTTACCCGCACGCATCTGCCAAAAAACCGTTGAACTTGCACGAGCGAAAGGAATCAAAGCCGGATTAGTCCGCCCGATCACTCTATTCCCGTTCCCTAAAAAAATAATTTCAGATCTTTCTAAAAAAATAGATCACTTTCTTGTTGTTGAATTAAACGCCGGACAGATGGTGGAAGACGTAATGCTTGCCGCCAACGGAAATTGCCCTGTTCATTTCAAAGGAAGAATGGGTGGAATGCTAGTTCAACCGGAAGAAGTGCTGGAAGAAATTGAAAAAATTGTTGAAGAATCTTTAACGCTTAATGCAGGTCAGGAGTAGTTATGCAGGAAGAAATGTTAATTGAAGAAATGGAATGTGTTTATAAAAAACCGCATACGTTAACCGATGAGTATATGCACTACTGCCCAGGATGCGGACACGCGGTCGCCCATAAAATCTTAATGGAAGTTGTTGATGAAATGGGAATTCAAGAAGACATTATCGGTGTTGCGCCGGTGGGTTGTTCTGTGTTTGCATACAACTATATGAACATTGACATGCAGGAGGCTGCACACGGAAGAGCAAGTGCGGTTGCCACGGGAATTAAAAGAGTCCGCCCCGATAAATATGTTTTTTCTTATCAAGGCGATGGAGATTTGGCAGCGATTGGAACTGCCGAAACTATTCACACCATAAACCGTGGTGAAAACATTCTGATCGTTTTTATCAACAACGGAATTTACGGAATGACCGGCGGACAAATGGCTCCCACTTCATTGTTCGGTCAAAAAACTTCTACTTCGCCTTACGGTAGAGATGTGGCGCATAACGGGTATCCTTTAAAAATGACCGACTTGATCGCGCATCTTCCCGGAGCTTATTATGTAACGAGACAAGCTGTTCATACTCCAAATACGGTACGAAAATTTAAAAAAGCTTTGAAGAATGCTTTCGAATATCAGAAACTGAACAAAGGAACGTGTTTTATAGAAGTTGTTTCAAATTGTCCCAGCGGTTGGAAAATGACCCCGAAAGAAACACTAACGTACATAGAAGAAAAAATGTTGCCAGAATATCCCTTGGGAGATATCAAAGTTCCAACTCAAAATAAAAATTAATGTTACGAGGAAAATAATGTACACTACAGATGAAATTATTATTGCGGGATTTGGAGGTCAAGGAGTTCTTTCGATGGGAAAAATCCTTGCCTACTCCGCAATGATCGAAAAGAAAGAAACAAGCTGGATGCCTTCATATGGGCCTGAAATGCGAGGCGGAACGGCAAATTGTATCACAATTATTTCAGAAAATAAAATCAGTTCCCCCATCGTATCAAAATTCGATTCGGCAATTATCCTGAACCAGCCTTCGATGAATAAATTTGAAGATCACGTAAAAGAACATGGATTTCTTTTTTTTGAAGCGTCAACTATTTTAAATCCTCCAACAAGAGAAGACATTCAAATTTATAAAATAGCCGCCATTGAAGAAGCAAACAAGATGGGGCAAAAACAAATTTCGAATATGATCATGCTTGGCGCGTTTTTAGAAATAAAACCCCTGGTTAAAAGAGAAACCGTTTTATTAGCGCTAAAAAAAGTTTTACCTGAACGGCATCATCACTTAATAGCCGTAAACGAACAAGCTCTTCTCCGGGGAAAAGAGTTAGTTGAAATTAATTACCATGTTTCTGTTTAACAAATAAAACAGGGGAACCACAACAATGGTTGAACATAATGTAAGATGTGATCACACGTGCAGGGACTCCTGCGCAATGCTTAATGAAGCGCTCAGGCGAGAAACCGCTTCGGTACGGTTTTACGAGAACGTTTACGATGATTGTAACGCCCCGGAAGTGAAAAACTTTTTAGGCGAAATTGTCGATGAGCGACGCTCTCATATTTTGAAAATAATTCAGAAGCTGAATGAACTGCATGCCAGGTCTCAGGCGATGGATGGAATTTCGAACAGCTTCTCTTAATAAAGGAAACACGAAATCCTTCTTTTAACTCTTCTTCATTGAATTGTTCTCACACTTTTTAAAAGCATCTCGATCCAAAAAAGTCGGGATGCTTTTCTAATCTCTCACTTTCCTTCTCTTTAAACGAGCAGAGATTTTCATTTCTACCTCCGGTATCTAAAAAAAATTAATAATTGCTCGATAATATGAATAGACGAAAATTCCACTTGACAAGTGCTCTTATGAGCACTATATTTGTAGTGAACAAATAAACACTATTATGAAAAAAGAATTAACTGATCGTCAGCAAGAAATTTTATCATTCATCGAACAATTCCGAGACGAAACCGGATACCCGCCAACTCTTCGTCAAATTGGAAAACAGTTTGGCATTTCCTCCACCTTTGGCGTAAAAAGACACATGGACGCTCTGGTTAAAAAGGGACACATCTTGGTCGAAAGCAATGCAAGCCGCGGGATCACCATTCTTTCGGATTTTGAACACATTACTTTACCGCAAACTTTTAGTGATGTTGAGAAATATTTCAAAAGGATTCCTATCCTTGGGCGAGTTGCCGCCGGTGTACCAATTACAGCGGTAGAAAATCACGATGGTGATGTTGTTGTCGATCCGGCAATGTTAAAAGGTTTTCAAACATGTTTTGCTCTAAAGGTAAAGGGAGATAGTATGATGAATGCCGGAATAATGGAAAAAGATTTTGTGATCGTCGCCTCACAAAATTTTGCAAAACATGATGATATTGTTGTGGCTTTAATTGATGACGAAGCAACGGTAAAACGGTATTGGCAAAAAAATAATGAAATTAAATTGATCCCTGAGAATGATAATTATCAGCCGATTGAAATAGTAAACAAAGAAGTTTTTCACATAGCAGGAAAGGTTATCGGCGTTATACGCTGGTATAATTAACAAGGAGCTAAAAATGAAATCAGAAATTTTTTATAACGCAATCAAACAAAGAAGAAGAGTCCGTTTTTACTACGGATTAACAGAAATAATTCTCGACCCTTATTTTATCGGAATGGATAAAAGCGGTAAGAAATTTATTTATGGAAAAACCTTAGGCTCAATGGAAGTTGAAAAATTTTCTTACGAAAGAATCGCAAATATTAAAGTAATGAATAACATCCGCTTTTCACCGGTAATACCCATTATTCCTTTTCCAACATATGTAAATTAATAATGCTCAACCGGAAGAAAAATATTGACCTGCTTGTAAGCCATTTGTGGAAACTTGGTTACACAATAATTAAACGAAAATTGGGAACGTACCTTTCCGAACCCCCAAACGTGAATGGATACGAAATTGATATTATCGCCAAACTTCACCGCCAATATGCAATGGGAATCTGCATCGACAAAAGAGATTTACAAGATTCTAAATTTTTAGAGAAATTAAATTTTCTCGCCTCCCGAAAAACAAAAACCGGTAGCAAGGATGTCCTTCTGTTTATTGGGTTTCCCTATGAAGTTTATAAAACTGTAAAAGATTTGATCTCTTCTTTTGATGACCCGATCAAAAAAAATATTTATCTCGTTCCGGTTTACGAAACGGTTCAAAGCGATCTTTTTAGCCCAAACTACGACAAAGTATCATTAAAGAACATCGAAAGAGTTCATTAACTATTAGGATAGGTTTCCTTTCCCGGTTTTTCCCGCCAAGCGCCATTTTCAGCAAGAATAGTCATTTCTTTTTTCCTTTTCATAAAAAGCAATAATTCCGTACTTTTACACTCTTGAATGGCATGCTTTTGTGCTAATTCATCTCTAGGTTGTAGTTCTACCGATTGTAAACAAAATATAACATTGAACAAAACAAAACTTAATACAGATCAAGCCGAACAAATAAAACTAAAAGAGTCCGGCTGCATTCCTAAACATATAGCGATTATTATGGATGGGAACGGCAGGTGGGCAAAAAGTAAAGGATTGCCAAGATTTGCGGGACACCAAGCCGGAGTAGAATCTGTGAGGGAAATTGTCCGCACGTGCGTCCAATTAGGTGTAAAGAATCTTACCCTTTATACGTTCTCAACAGAAAATTGGAAAAGACCAAAGGATGAAGTTTCAACTTTGATGAGGCTGCTAGTTAAAACTTTGCAAAAAGAGTTGGATGATCTGCACAAAAACAATGTACGGATAATGATGATAGGCGATATGGTAGCATTGCCTATAGATGTACAAAAACAACTTAACGATGCAATCGAGAAAACGAAAAACAACAGTGATCTAAATTTGGTGCTTGCGTTAAGTTACAGCGGAAGATGGGAAATTCTTGAGTCGGTTAAAGAAATGATCAGAGACGCACAAAATGGAAAGTTGCAGGCAAACGATCTTAACGTTGAACGTTTTTCATCTTATCTGAACACGAAACTAATTCCCGATCCCGACCTGGTGATAAGAACGAGCGGAGAATTTAGGGTGAGCAACTTTTTATTGTGGCAGATAGCTTATTCGGAATTTTATATTTCCGAAACTTATTGGCCTGCATTCAAACGAAAAAATTTATATGAAGCTATTCGGGATTTCCAGAAAAGAGAACGGAGATTCGGTAAAGTAAGTGAACAAATCAAACAAAAGGAAACAGGTACATAGCATGCGGATCCTTTCCCGTAATTATTTTTTTAAAATTATTTTTCTTTTACTTCTCTTTTCTTTTTCTTTAGTTGCGCAAACCGCTCCAAAGACTTACAAAATATTGGGCGTTTCGGTTGAGGGAAATACTTCAGCAGATGCCCGGACAATAGTCGCTAACAGCGGATTAAAAATCGGCGAGGAAATTCAAATTCCCGGCGACCAAACCATTGGCGCTATCAAACAACTCTGGTCTTTAAATATTTTTTCCAACGTAGAAGTTTTAATTGAAAAAGAACTCACCGACGGCGCTTTCCTTCTTATAAAAGTTGAAGAATTCCCCCGCATAGAAAAAGCTGTGGTTGAAGGAAATGATGAAATCAGCACAAGTAAGCTCGAAGAGAAAATCAATTTTATTCGCGGGCAAATTTTAAAGACTTACGAAGTGCAAAAAGTAAAATTGAAATTAATGAAGCTGTATGAAGAAGACGGCTATTTTAATGCACAGATCACCCCAAAGTTTTTTCAGTTTTTCCAGGCTGATACTTCCGATGATAAAATTATTACTCATTGGAGAAACAAGAAAGACCTTTCCGAAGAATATAAACTTGAATTTGATTCCAACGATAAAACCTATACCAATCTCATCGAAAAAATTAAAGACCGCGTATTGCTTAAATATGACGTTGTTGAAAACGATGTTACGAAAGTTCGTAAAATTACTTTCACCGGGAATAGTGAGCTTTCTGAAAGCGATCTGAAGGGTGCGTTTAAAGAAACGGAAGAATCAAAGTGGTGGAAATTTTGGAGCAGTGCCAAATTCGATAAAAATAAATACGAAGAAGACAAAAAACTTCTCCAAAAACATTATCTAAAAAACGGCTACCGCGATGCGGAAGTAATAAGCGATTCTCTCGTTTATTCAAATGATAAAAAAGATCTTGAAATAATTCTTAACGTTTCGGAAGGACCAAAATATAAAGTCCGTAACATCACTTGGGAAGGCAATACAATCTATTCGGCGGAAACTCTGAATGAACGCCTTGGATTCAAAAATGGAGATGTTTTTGATTATGAATTATTCAATCAAAACCTTCGCGGAAACGAAAAACAAACAGACGTTGCGGCGTTATATCTCGATAACGGTTACTTAACCTTCAACATGAAGACGGACGAGACAAAAGTTTCCGCCGATTCAATCGACATTAATATTCAAGTCTCCGAGAGAAATCAATTTAAAATTGGCAAAGTAGAAATTTACGGGAACGATAAAACTAAAGACAAAGTTGTTCGCAGAGAGTTGTACACCATCCCCGGCGATTATTTCAACCGCGCTTACATGTTTAGAAGTTTGCAGCAGTTGGCAAATCTTCAATTTTTTAATGTAGAAAAATTATATCAAGAGGGTGTTGATTACCAGTTGGCAAACGACAGCACCGTTGATGTTGCTTTTAAAGTTGAAGAAAAATCGAGCGATTATTTAAATGCCTCTGTAGGTTACAGCGGAAGTTTCGGCTTCAGCGGTTCTGTTGGAATTACCTTAACCAACTTCTCAATGGCTGAACCGTTTCAACTTGGCGGCGGACAAGTGTTAAGTTTCAACTGGCAATTTGGAGTTGGGAATTTGTATAGAACTTTTTCTCTTGGATTTACAGAACCTTGGCTATACGATACTCCCACGCTGGTCGGTTTTGATTTCTTCGACACACGCCAGCAATACATTTACGATTTAAGACAATCCGGTGCAAGCGTTCGTGTTGGCAGAAGATTGAAATGGCCTGATGATTATTTTTATACTCAAGGAACTTTCAGATATCAATCGAACAACGTTATTAACGGCGGCAGTTATTACCGCGAAGGAAAGACGCAACAGTTCACGCTCGGCGCAAGCATTTCAAGAAAAAATGTTGATAACCCGATCTTCCCATCAATCGGTTCTTCCGTAGGATTAGATGCCGAAATTTCCGGCGGACCATTTCTTCCGGGCGATGTTGATTATTACAAAATTAATTTCAAAGCGGAATGGTACAAACGATTATTCGGAACGAGCAGATTCGTTTTATTTTCTTCGGCGGATTTAGGATATTTGGAAGAGCTAAAAAAAGAAACTCCCATCCAGCCATTTGAATATTTCTATATGGGTGGAAACGGTTTAATTATTGCAACAACTCCCTTACGCGGATATGAAGACCGTTCTATCGGACCGATCAACAAAGTAGGCGAAGTCTACGGCGGAAAAGTCTCGCTTCGCTACAATGCCATTGATCATTTTGCTGTGGCGCTTGAACCTATTCCTCTTTATTTACTCACATTTGCTGAAGCCGGAAATGTTTTCGAGAGCATTGACGCAACCCAGGCGTTTAATCTTCGCCGTTCGGTCGGTATTGGCGCTCGCATAATGATCAATCCTATCGGATTGATTGGTTTTGATCTTGGTTACGGATTTGATAGAAAAGCAGTGGATGGGAAAGATCCTTCGTGGGTTTTTCACTTCCAGTTCGGAAAAGGTTTTTAATTAGTTATTTTTCAATTATAAATAAACAAAAAGGATACAGAGTGAAACGTTATTTTTTAATCTTTGCATTATTCATCTTTGCGGCAAGTTCATTTGCTCAAACTACATCTGGAATTAAACTCGGTTTCGTTGATTCGGAAATTATTCTTAAACAACTTCCGGAAGCTATTAAAGCTCAAGGTGATTTGGACGCTATAATTCAAAAATGGAATGCTCAACTTGACAGTATGGGACAATCTTTTCAAGAAGCTTATGCTAATTATCAAAAACAAGCCGCTACTATGAAAGAAGCACAGAAGAATGATATTCAACAAAAATTAGTTGCACAACAACAAATGGTTGAAGAATTCAGAAGATCAAAATTTGCAACAGGAACCGGCGAAGTTTATCAGAAACAGGAAGAACTTCTTAGACCGGTAAAAGAAAAAGTTTTAAAAACAATTGAGACCGTTGCTAAAGAAGAAGGCATGCAGTTCGTGTTTGATAAAACAGAACAAGCGGCAATTTTACTCTATGCTGATTCAGCTTATGAAATTACTTATAAAGTCCTCGACAAATTAAAAAGAGGAAAATAGAGACTAATAAATTCCAAAGACTAAATCTAAAATTTGATCTTTGGAATTTGTTTTTTGTTGATTGGGATTTGAATTTAAAACAAGGTTTTTTATGAAAGCAAAAATAATTTTCGGTCTGTTCGTTTTATTCGGCATCTTTTCCGTTTCCTTTTCTCAGTTGAAGATCGGTTATGTTGATTCCGATGCCATCATGGAAAAGCTTCCCGATGCGCAGGATGCCCGCCAGCAGCTTGATCAGATAATTCAAGAGTGGCAAACAGAGTTAAAAAAACTTGAAGGCGATTGGAAAACAAAGTTTGATGATTACGAAAAACGCAAACTAATTATGTCCGACCAAACTCGCGCTGAAACCGAAAGTGATTTGATGAAAATGGAACAGAAGATCACTGAATACCGTGAGAAAAAATTCGGTACAAACGGCGAGCTATTTCAAAAGCAAGATGAACTGATGAAACCTGTTCAGAACAGACTGTTCACGGCTATTAAACAAGTCGCTACTGACGAAGATTATGATTACGTGTTTGACCGCAGCGGACAAATATTAATGCTGTTCGCAAAAGAAAAATACGACATTACAAACCTTGTTCTCGAAAAACTGAAATAATGAAACTCTCGATTGCGGATATCGCATCACTTACCAATGCAAAAATTGTCGGAGACGACCCCACTCAGTCGGGTTTCATTTCCGGCATTGCAAAAATTGAAGAAGCGAAGGAAGGTGAATTAACCTTCCTTTACTTATCTCAGTACGAAAAGTATTTTCCCTCAACCAAAGCCTCAGCAATTTTAGTAAAACCTGAATTCAAAAAAACACGAGACGATATAACTTATCTCGAAGTCCCCGATCCAAACAAAGCTTTCTTCAAAATTATCAGCACATATTTTGCCCCAAAATTTCCTTTAGAAGGCATTGATGCAACCGCATTTGTTCATCCCTCCGCAACGGTGGGAGAAAATAGTGCGCTTGGAAAAAATGTTGTTATTTCCGCCGGTTGCAAAATCGGAAAAAATGTAAAAATATTTCACAACACGGTTCTCTTAGAAAATGTTGAAGTAGGAGACGACTCGCTTCTTTTCCAAAACGTAAGCGTTCGTGAAGAATGTAAGATCGGTAAACGAGTTATCATTCACTCCGGCACCGTTATTGGCTCTGATGGTTTTGGTTACACAATGGAAAACGGCGCGTATCTAAAAATTCCGCAAATCGGAAATGTTATTCTTGAAGACGATGTTGAACTCGGCTCCAATGTCTCTGTTGACCGCGCCGCTATTGGCTCAACGATAATTAAGCAAGGAACAAAGATTGATAATCTCGTTCAGATCGCTCACAATGTTGTCGTTGGCGAACACACGGCAATCTCCGGGCAATGCGGAATATCGGGCAGCACAAAAGTCGGTAGGTATTGTGTTTTTGGCGGACAAATTGGAGTTGCAGGGCACATTGAAATTGCGGACAAAGTAATGATTGGCGCACAATCGGGCGTTTCAAAATCTGTAACAAAATCAGGAACATATTTCGGCGCTCCTTTAAAAGAAATAAAAGAAGCTTTCCGTCAAGAAGGACACATTAGAAATTTAGAAGATTATGCAAAGCGTATCAAAGAACTTGAAAACAAAGTAGCTGAATTATCAGAACAAATTAAAAAGTCTTTATAACGATAAATCATTCATCGTTCGCTTTAATTCCATTTCACTTTTCACAAACTAACTTCCCGATGCAAACAGAAAAAGAATTCATAACAAAGACAGTTGAAACTTTGACCAAGAAAGGCATTAAAATCTTTCCCGATGAATTCATCTCTTCGTTTGGAATGAAAACCCTTTCTGTTCCGGCAAAAATTTTAATTATGGGAGAAGAGTTTTTCGGAAGTTATGAAATTCTATCCGCCGACCACAAAGTTGTTCATCAAGCCTCAACTTACAACGAAGCCAAATATCTTATTTACGCAGGCAGAAAAAAAGCTGCGGAAATATCCATTCCGGTAAATGAAGAAGAGATAAAACAAGCCGTTTTACAATATGAAAAATATCTTGATTCTATTATGAAAGAGATCGTTTCACTTTACAAAAAAACTTTTCCGGAAGGAAAAAATTCTTTATTTGTAATGAATGAAATATTGATGATCCTAAATCTCGTACGCTACTAACCACAATGATTCCCATAAGCGATAAAATTGCAGAATACCTTACCAGCCTTTTCGGCGCTGATGCCGTCACACTTTACAGCCAATATTTAGAAGACGACCCGGCAACTTACCTCCGCAGCAACAGCATAAAAACAAATCGCGATGAAGTTCAAAAAGATCTTTTATCAAATTATGGAATTACAACAGAAAAAATTACCGAAATTTCCGATGCGTTAAAAGTTGTTGGTGATAAAACGCTTATTGGAAAAACATTAGAGCACAGTATCGGCGAATATTACATACAAAGTTTGTCATCAATGATTCCGCCGCTTGTTTTGAATCCTCAACCGACAGATAAAGTTCTGGATCTGTGTTCCGCTCCCGGTTCTAAAACAACACAGATCGCTGCAATGATGCAGAACAAGGGAACCTTGCTCGTAAACGAAATTCAACTAGATAGATTAAAAACACTCGTCTTTAATCTTGAGCGGATGAACGTAGTTAATGCTGGAGTGATCCACTCAAAGGGTGAAGTGCTGAGCCGGTTTTTTCAAAATCATTTCGATAAAATTTTGGTTGATGCGCCTTGCAGCGGCTTGGGAATAATGCAAAAGAAAAACGAAGTAAGTAATTGGTGGACAAAAGAAAAAGCGGAGCAACTAAGCGAACTTCAATATCGACTACTTCTTTCCGCACTAAAGATGGCAAAAGTCGGCGGTGAGATTGTTTATTCAACGTGCACTCTCTCGGTTGAAGAAAATGAATTTGTAATTGATAAACTTCTTAAAAAATTCCCGATAAAACTTTTGCCAATAACTCTTCCGGTTCATTCGCATGATGCGTTTACTGAACTGCATGATCTAACTCTGGATAAATCAATTTACAATGCAAAAAGAATTGTTCCGTGGGAAGTAAATTCAGAAGGATTTTTTGTTGTAAAACTTTTAAAGGAAGATGAAATAGAAGTTGATAATCCCGCTGAAAGAAAAAGACACCCGTTCACTTTTCTCCCGGCGAGAAAGTTAAGCAAACAACTCGATATACTTGCCGATATTTTTGAAATTCAGAAAAATGTTTTTGACCGTTACAAATATCTTCAAAAGGGAAATGACATTTTTTTTGTTACCGAAGATTGGAACGAAGAAAACTTGATGATGTTTGAAAGGATCGGAACTAAGTTTGCAAATTTGGATAAATACGGAAATCTGATTTTGCACACACAAGCCGCGGAAATTCTACAAAACGAAATCCACAAAAATATTGTTGAACTTACCGGCAACGATGAATTGAAAAAGTATCTCGACGGTGGAACAATCAAAAAAGATTTTCCTTTTAAAGGACAAGCAGTGGTAAAGTTCAGAAATAAAATTCTTGGAACCGGTGGAATATCTGTTGAAGGATTAAAGAGCCGTTATCCCCGCTCAAAACGAACTCAGGAAATTGAGTATTGAAATTGTGAATGAGATAGTCAAATATCGAGCAGTGATTGAATGGCTGCATGGCTGAATGAAAAACACTTCAACCATTCACTTTCATTCGCCCATTCGGATAAACCATTTTAGCGACACTTATCTTTGCTTACTAAACAACTTCAAAACAATCTTAAAGAAAACTTAAACTATTTCTTCCCGTAATATTTCGCCGTGAATTCCAACGACAACTACTTTCACCGGAATTGTTCGCTCTGCTTCTTCAACCGCTTGCATCGCTAATTGAAACAATCCACCGCAGCAAGGAACTTGCATTATCACTACAGTAATTGAATTTATCCTTGCTTCAGTTATCATCTGCACTAATTTTTGTAAATAAACTTGCTTGTTCGTATCGAGTTTTGGACACGCAATTGCTATACTTTTTCCTTGCAAAAAGTCTTTATGGAAATCCGGATAGGCAATGGGGACACAATCAGCCGCGAGAAGTAAATCAGCATTTTTGAAAAATCCCGCGTTAGGAGAAATGAGATGAAGCTGTACAGGCCATTGCCGCAAATGCGATATTCTGTTTCCGTTTTCTTCCAAAACAGTTTCATCTTCGTGTTGGTTAAAACTCATTTCACGTGAGCCGGGACAGCCACCCGCCTTTGGCTTTTCACTTTCAGCAGTTTCTTTTAGCAGAGGATTTTCAATTTCATTAGCAATTAAAAAATCCAAAGCTTGTGCAAGCAGATCAAATTCTTTATGTTCTTTCAAATGAAGAAGATGCGCTTTTATAACATTCCCGCCGCCCTTAACAATATATTCCATTACTTGTTTTTCATCGTACGGTTCGGCTTCGCGCTCAACAACCGTAATTGCGTTTTGCGAACAATGACCGATACACGCGCCGAGTCCATCGCAAAAAAGATTGGAAATTAATCTCGCTTTACCGTCAATAATTTGCAAAGCTCCTTCAGCGCAATTCGGAACGCATTCTCCGCAGCCGTCGCACTTCTCTTCTTCTATTTGGATAATTTTTCTGAGCATTCTTTCTCCGGTTCTATAAACAGATTTTTTTGTCCGATTAAAGATAAAAGAAAAATCTCACATCTTCAAGATGTGAGATTTACTTTTTACAAATTTTCTATTTGAATGTTTCCTTGATTAGTTTCGAGGCGGATTTCTCCATTACCCAATCCCAACTTTCCGGAAAGAAATCCGGATGATTGTTCGTCAACAGCAATGGTGAGTCCCTTTTGCGAAACAACACCGTTTAAACTTTTCGCGTAAACCGAAGCCGATACACTCGCAGGAATTTTCAATAGAATATTTCCCGTATTAACATTCACACGGCAGTATCCATTTTCAGGCAAAGAAAGTTCAAGCGAATTATTTCCTGTTCCACCGGAAATTTGACAAGAACCATTGTGCCGTTTGAGATCGACCACGGGAGCATTTTCAATTATCAAAACAGAATCTAAATCAGAAACGTTTACATTTCCAACAGCTTCTTCAATTTTACAGATCAACCCGGAGGGAATGGTTAAAGTCACTCCGCAATTGAGATTACTTTCATTTACAGTGCTGTAAACATCAACAAAAAGTGTATCACCTACCACTTGCGTTGACAGTTTGAGAAAAGAGAATTTTTCATCTCCCTTAACTTGTGTTTCGGCTTGAACCGATTTGAATAAATACCACGTAATAGTGTCGGTTGAAGCAGCTCCTTGAATATTAACCAATCCGTTGGTGTTGCGAACCACAAGAACTTTTTCATTGGTCACCCCTATTCCACCGTATGATTTATTGGTGTAAGTTGTAAGATCAGGCGACTGTGATGAATTATCTTTGCAGCCGAATGAAAGAATTACAAAGAACAACAACATTCGAGATAAAATTTGTATCATATCATGTGCCCTTTATTTTGAAAAAGTTAACAAGCTTTAATAATTCCGAGGAACGGATCAGCCTTCAAACATGCACCTCCAACAAGTGCGCCATCTATGTTTGGTTGAGAAAGAAGTTCAACCGCGTTATCCGGTTTTACGCTTCCGCCGTATTGAATTATAATTTGTTCGGCGACATCACTTGTGTACAATGCTGCTAATTCTTTTCTGATGAAAGCATGGACTTCTTCGGCTTGTTCTTTCGAAGCAACTTTTCCGGTACCAATTGCCCAAACAGGTTCGTAGGCGATGATGATTTTTTTCATGCTTTCGGCATCAATGTTTTTCAATCCTTCAACAACCTGACGTTTAACCACATCAAACGTAATTCCTTTTTCGCGTTCTTCTAAAGTTTCACCGATGCAAAAAATTGGGAGTAATCCACTTGACAATGCTTTATGATTTTTTTTGTTGATGGTTGCATCCGATTCGCCAAAGATCGTTCTTCTTTCCGAATGTCCGAGAATAACATATTCGCAACCAACACTTTTTAACATTGCAGCGGAAATCTCTCCCGTGTAAGCGCCGCTTTCTTCAAAATACATATTTTGTGCGCCGAGTTTTACCTGTGAGTTTTTAACCAATGTTGAAGCGGTTTCCAACGAGGTATAAGGCGGACAAATGATAACTTCAACGTTGCTTGATAATGTTCCTAATCCGTTTTTAATTCCGGAAATCAACGAGATTGATTCCTGTAAATTCAAATTCATTTTCCAGTTTCCGGCTATTACTTTTTTACGCATCTTTATTTCTCCATGAGGTTTTGTGTTAAATATTTCCACTACAAACTTAACAAAGATGAGGAACTCCATCAAAAATTAACAATTATTTCATAACTAATATTTTCGAGAATCACTATCTTCACATCATAAAAAATGAATTCTATGAAAAGTAAAAATCTCCCAAAACAAGTGATCATTTTAAGCCTCGTCAGTTTATTCACGGATATTGCAAGCGAGATGCTCTATCCCGTTACACCGATTTTCATGTCAACCGTTTTGGGCGCTTCAATGGCTGTCATCGGCTTACTTGAAGGAGTTGCGGAAGTTGTCAGCGGATTCTTCAAAGGATACTTCGGCGT
>Ga0209417_1005153_pt1 | contig 14694 bp, 12 predicted proteins | sample RifGroF2_FD_184002 | JGI IMG/M metagenome (GOLD analysis project Ga0209417, IMG submission 184002) | Groundwater microbial communities from Rifle, Colorado, USA - Groundwater F2 (SPAdes) (version 2) | ecosystem: Environmental > Aquatic > Deep subsurface > Groundwater | place: Rifle, Colorado... | reverse complement strand
AAATACCATCATTAATTTACTATATAAAACCATACCAAGGGAAATTATACCCCTTTGATTTATTTTGTTAATTTTTCCTCATAGAACATTCTCTGCCCTTTTAAAGATAAAAAAAGTTTTAATACCTTAAAATGTTTATTTTGGTTAGAAAAACTCTTTTTAATAGTAAAAATGAGAGTGGGTATTCTGGAAAATACCGTATAAAGCCGTATCTCGAAGTTCATTTTCACAGTTTTTTCACAGTGAAGCATCTTTTTTGATGCCTGAGCAAAACGGTCATTATGACCGAAGTAATTATGTAGTTTTTTAAAACACCGTAGTTCAAAAAATAGTCAACTTTTCTTTTTTTGCTTAAAAACTTGATTCATTAAACCTTTTAATTCTGATCAACTTTTGGACAAATATCAACCTCGATATAGATCCTTATATGGGAATAAAATCTTAAAAGAAGTCTGTGATACGGGAAATTAGACGGTAGTTAAGTGGTAATTGCAGGGAAATCAGACAGTTTTTAATTTGTTATAATCATTTTTTGCATTAGAATAGTCGGTTTCAAGGATTGAATAAATTAATTCGATTATTTGGAAAAAATTCTAATATTTATAGGGAGAGGCCATGGAAACAGGCATTTTAAAACTTTACGGAACAGTCATTCAGTATAGCTTCCTGAATGACTGTAACGATAATTGGCTACAGCTTTTATATACAATTGTTCCCGAACAACCTGAGCAGATTAAAGAACAAATTGAAACAATAGAAAAAGCTGAATGTGAACTTTACGAAATGTTTAAAATTAAACAAGAAACTGTTGCATGGAAACGGTTTTTTTCAAGCGATCTCATAACACATTATGCCGAAATCATGAATTATAAAAGGAAACAAAATACGGACTTTTCCATGTCCTTAACTGAGCAACCACCGGCTTCCAATGTAAAAGTTATAATGTTGGGTATGTGTCTAAGTAATATTGCGGCCAAATTCAGAGAAGATAATATTTTCTATTTTGATACCTCATCAGGAATAAAACATATTTTTGCCGAACATCTCATAGATCCTGATGCCGATGAGCATTCAGATTCAGAAAAGCAGACAGAAAAAATATTTAGTATTTTGAGAGAAAAACTTTTAGCATTTAATACTTCAATAGAGGATAGTGTTTTAAGAACATGGATTTATGCCCCTCATGTTGACGCAGATTACCCTGGAATAGTAAAAGCAAGAAACAAGCTATTTGATTCCATAAATCTGACAAAAGAAACTCATTATATTGCAAGCACAGGCATTCAGGGAGGCAGCGGGAATCGATTTGCACGTGTATTTATGGATGCATATGCAGTAACGGGTATAACCAAGGAGAAAATCCGCTACATTCAGGCTCCTGAATATTTAAGTCCTACAAATATCTATGGGGTAGCGTTTGAAAGAGCAACTGCAATAGCACTTGGAAAGATAGATTTTCTTTTTATCTCAGGAACAGCAAGTATTGACAAAAAGGGAGAGATCGTACATCCTGGAAATATAGAAAAACAGACGGAACGTACCTTGCAAAATATTTCCGCTCTTCTTAAATCTGCCAATTTTGTAAAAGAAGATCTCTCCAGCTTTATTGTTTATCTCAGGGATCCCGCAGATTATAGTTTCATAAAACCTCAAATTGATCAATATGCAGAAAATCTGCCAGCAATCTATGTGAAAGCTCCTGTCTGTAGACCAGGATGGCTTATAGAGATTGAAGCTACAGCAGCAAAATTATTGAATTAGTGAGAACTGCAAAAAAATTAATACTTCTATAAAGAATGAAACAATGAAAATCGTTGAAGCAAAAATTTATGCTTTGAATATTCCCTTTTGCTCTTCTTTTAGTCATTCTTTAAAAACACGTTCCTTTTCAGATTCTATTGTTGTCAAGCTAACAACTAACAGTGGACTATGTGGATATGGAGAGGGAATTGCCCGCCCATATGTTACCGGTGAAACTGTAAAAAAAAGCTCAACGCATTTAGAAAAGGTGTTATTGCCAGCGATAATTAATAAAGACATCCAAAACATAGATAAATGCCAAAATCCTTCCGACTCCTTGTCTTCTATTAATAAGCATATTCCTAAGATTGACAGTCCAGGGATTGTTGCATGGAGTGCCTCAAAAACAGCGGTGGAACTTGCCTTAATAGATTGTATTTTAAAAGAGCAGAAAATGTCATTAAATTGTATTTTGCCAGCCAACTCCAAAACTGTGACCTATACGGGAGTTCTTGCCTCTGGGAATATCAAAAAAACAGTTGAGCTTGCCGAACGCTTCAAACAAATTGGCTTTAAATATGTCAAAATAAAAATTGGACAAAGCAATGACCAAGAACGTATTGCTGTTGCCAGAGACATTCTGGGACCATCCGTGTCGATCAGGCTTGATGCTAATGGTGCATTTAGTACTACAAAAGCCATTCGATTTATTAAATCGGTCGAAAAGTTTAATATTGATAGCATAGAACAGCCCATAAAAAGAGGCGATTCCGCAGATTTGGCGTTCGTAAAATCTAACTCACCAATCCCGATTATGGCAGATGAATCTATTGTCACATTGGATGATGCTAAAAAGCTTATAGATACTAATGCTTGTGATTATTTTAACCTCCGCATTTCGAAATGTGGAGGTCTATATAATACGCTGGCTATTGCTGAGTTAGCTAAGCAAATGGGCATGAGAATTCAGCTTGGCTGCCTTGTTGGAGAAACAGCTATACTTTCTGCTGCTGGGAGACATTTGGCAGCATATTTATCTGAAGTCAAGTTCGTTGAGGGATCATATAGCACACATTTGTTGGTGGAGGATATTGCTCAAGAGATGATTGAGTTCGGAAAATGCGGCGTAGCCCCTGTTTTTTTCAGTGATGGTTTAGGGATAAGCGTTAAAGAAGATTTGTTAATAAAATATGCCAAAAAAATGATATGTGTTTCATAACAAATAAGTAATAGGACGTTTATTTTTATAGAAACATATTTATAACGGTAGAATAAACTATGGCAAGATTCGTACAGTCATTTATAAAATTGGAAGGAAGTTTGTTAAAACATTCTTTAGACAAACTAACCAAAGATCCACATTTTGCACAAAAAAATCAGATTCTTGATATCTTAACGAAAAACAAAAACACAGAATATGGTCAAAAATATAATTTTGCGAAAATAAATAACGAAAAAGATTTCCAGAAATACGTTCCAATCAATAAATATCAAGATTTGGAACCTTACATAGAAAAAACCATCAAGGGGCATAGTAATATTCTAACAACTGATGCACCTGTAATGTTTAATTTAACAAGCGGAACAAGTAATAAGCCAAAATACATTCCCGTAACGGCTAAAACTAAAAAAGGCATAGATATTCTTATGCACCATTGGCTATATAGGTCTTTGCTGGATCATCCCTCATTTTTAGATAAATTTATTTTACTAATTACCAGTCCACCTATCGAAGGATACACTGCCTTAGGCATCCCCTATGGTTCATTATCTGGGCAGATTTATAACAATTTGCCACGTAGTATCATGGACCGTTACGCGTTACCTTTTATTGTTGCTGAAATAAAAAATTATGATTTACGCTATTATGCAATGGCACGGTTGGCATTTGAAAAAGATGTATCTTTCATTGCAACTCCTAACCCAACCACATTAATTAGATTGGCTGAGGTCGGAATACAATACCAAGAGGAGATCGTTCGATCAATTCAGGATGGGTGTTTATTTACGGAGTCTAATTTCTCAATTAATGACCATGATTCAGAGATTATCAAATTGCTTAATAATTCTCGTAAACCCAATAGAACAAGAGGTAAAGTTTTAAGTAATGTAATTAAAAATAACAACAGACTGTTACCATGTTATTGTTGGCCTTCCATTAAATTAATAGGATGTTGGCTTGGAGGAAGCGTTGGTTATCATGCCGAAAAATTATCAACTTATTATGGTGATATCCCCCAAAGAGACATAGGTTATTTAGCAAGTGAAGGCAGTATCACTTTACCTTATGAAGATTCTACAGCATCAGGTCTTTTGGCTTTACAAAACAATTATTACGAATTTGTTTTGGAAGATTCAGATAGCACCTCTCACCACTCCCAAGTGCTATTGTCTCATGAATTAGAAAAAGATAAGCTTTATAAAGTGTTATTAACAAATGAAAGCGGATTATATAGATATGACATTAATGATATAGTAAGGGTTGAGAAGTTTTATAACCAGACTCCTGTTTTGGCCTTTGTGCATAAAACGAGCGATTTTATAAATATTACAGGTGAAAAGATACATTTAAATCAATTACTAATGACCTTTAAAAAAGTGCAATCTAAGTTTGATATTTCAATCAGCCAATTTCGTGTTACTTCAAATTATGACCTCGTTCGGCACGAGATTTTTATGGCATTTAGCCAAGACGTTTCACTTGAGCTGCTTAAAAATTCGGTTCTTCCTGCAATTGATTTATATTTGTCAGAAATTAACATTGAGTATTCACAAAAACGAAAATCAAAACGTCTTAATTCACCTTGTTTGCATGTTATGGTGTCTTCATGGGAAAAAAATATAAAGAAAAATCTTATTGAGTCTGGAATGCGTGACATTCAATATAAATGGCAACCTATTTCTTCTGACTTCATAGAGATGGACAAGAAATATGTTGAATACACTATCGATTATAGGGAACAATAGATGATCAGAAAAATCATTAAGGGAATTATTGCATCATTAGCTATTGCAATCTTACCTGTTTTGGGTAACACGCAGATGTATTACTCACCACAAATCTGGATACTGGTTGCCATTGGTCTAATTGGTTCGATTTTTCAACCAGACTATAATCTCATTAAAGATAAGTCAAACAGCAATGATAAAGGTACAGAAGCTCAAATTATCTGGTCAGTTTATATTAGCCAATTATTGGCAGTTCTTGAAGCAAGCTATCTCAGATTTCCTGAAAGTGTTAAGTGGGATATGATTACCACGGTCTCTTTAATAATAATGATATTAGGGCTTGCGTTAAGGACTTGGTCTATACATACATTAGGGAATTATTTTACTATGCACCTGGCTATCCAGGAAGAACATAAAATTATATGCAAAGGGCCATATAAGTATTTGAGACATCCAAGCTACGTGGGTGCTTTTCTGACGTATTTGGGGACAACCGTCTTTTTGCACTCATGGTTTTCGTTTGTAGCCGCTGCGGTCATGCTATCGATTGCATGGTTAAGGCGTATGCATTATGAAGAAATATTACTCATTAATAAATTCGGGCGAGAATATAAATCTTATTGTAAGACAGCCAAAAGAGCAATCCCAGGATTATGGTAGCATCTTTCTTGCGATATATAAGGCTTTACCAGTTCGTGTCACTTGATGTTAGCATATGATTTGTGCAAGAATGGTTATAAGAATGATTTAAAATCATGTCTGATTTGCCGCTTGATATATCAACAATATGAAATGATTTCGTGGTTTGCACATAGATTCTTTCTCCATCAATGGATGGAGAAATGGTTCCTATTCCATAGGGAACATCTCCTTTTGAAGCCAGCGGATGATTCACTTCAATTTTTTTAATAAAGTTCATACTTTCCGCATCTGCAATAAAAATGAAATTTGGAGAACCTATTGCTGCTAAAATCTTTTGTCCGCGATGATAGAAAACATGAAAATTCGTAAGTCTAAAAAAGTCAGCCTTAGTAAATACACCTAATTCTTCAGGCCCATCTGATGTTAAACGGTATTTATAAACTGAAGCAGGGCCTCGAAGATTGACACCATAGGTAGCGTTCCTTAAAAGTTTGTAAATACTGCTGTGTTCAAAGTTGAAGTTGTGGTTTGAAAAGTAAATGATATCTGGATCTTCAGGATCAAATTGTGCATGGGCTGCCACAATGAAACGGGAAATTGTCCATGTCTTGCCGTTCTTTAAGTCTAACACAAGCACTTTGGATGGAATTAGATTGTTTTTTTTATCTTTATACAGTCCCAACTCACATACAACGCAATACTGTCTGGTTTTATTTATTAAAATATCGTGTAGATAGTCCGCTAATTCTCCTGACCATACATCTTTAGTGCTACCTGTCTTCTGTTCGTATTTTATTATTTTGCAAAATATTTTTTGTTCAGGCAAATCAATTCTTTTTAAAGAATCCTTTAGTGAATATGACATACAATACCGCTCATTAGTTTGGGCATCAAAAAATTGTTGTGAACCTAAAACATGGTCATCATTATTGTCTTCAATGCGGTTATATTTTACGGAACGATTCTTGCAATCAATATCAAGGTATCCAAAATAAGACCATAAGTTTACTAAAAAACGACCATTATTAATAGGAGTTACAGTGTGCGGCACTGTCATAAGCATTATTTGTTCCACAAAGTTGAAGCCGTAGTGGTATTTTTGCAGCAAAGATTTAAATTTTTGAAAATGTGTGTAAGTTTTATGATTAGCTTTTAGAAACTTTGTTAATCCTGGTAGAATTATATCTTTATGGTTTATTGTAAAGCACAATCCCCTTAATGTTTTAAAGTTCAGAAAATAGTAAGCGTGAATACCGTATTTGAAAAATGGAACCCCCTTAATTGTTGGTATTATCACAGATGAATCATGTTCTGCAATTGGCGGCAAAGAGAATTCTTTGAACTTCACTTTTATATTATCATTTCCCATAATCATTTTTCAAGTATAAAGTTTTTCCTGTAATAATGCAACTGAAAGGTAGAGCATCTTTCCAATAGAAAAAATGAAAATCCATAAGATTGGCAATATCAATCCATACCCCCTAAAAGTCTTATAAATGTCGCTTTTTTATAAAATATATCCTCCAATCCCGTAGTTACCACGTGTCAAAAATAATTATTTTCCTTTTTTTTGCTTAAATCCAGATACTTACTCCTTGAATAAGCGACAAAGATTATATAAAATCTTACTATGCAAAAGCAATACATAAAACTTCTGATACGAATCATATGTCTTTACTTTCAAAAACACGACAGTAGTAATAACTTCGTAAAAAAAAGCTATGATAAGGTCAGCTCTGGCTATGATGAAGCATGGACAGGACATATGAGAGACCTTACAGAAACAGTGATAAATAAATTAAATCCTCAAAAAGGAAATCTTGCCATAGACCTGACCTGCGGAACTGGCTTTGCTACAAACTTAATTGCTCAAAAAACCGACACAAAGGTCTTAGGTGTAGACCGGTCAAACGGAATGCTTGCTCAAGCAAATAAAAACTACTGGCAGAACTGTGAATTTATCCAGGCAGATATATTGGAATACCTCAAAAAACAACCATCTTCAAGTTTTGATATTATCACCTGTTGCTGGGGGCTGGGGTATTCAAAACCATTTGCAGTATTAAGACAAATCAAACGCATTCTGAAACATGGCGGCAAAGTGGGGATAATAGACAACAGCTTGTTTTCACTGCGAGAAATATTATATTGTTCATTTCTGACTTTTGCTGAACAGCCTGAAAAACTTAAAAATCTGATGAAGTTCCGATTCCTGCCCAATGCCGGAACATTAAAACTTATGTTCAGAGTTTTAAATATGAAGCCTTTATACTCTGTCAATGGCAGTAAAAGTTATTTGGTAGATTCCGGACGGGAGGCAATTGAAAAACTTACAGCCACAGGAGCTGCTGCTGGGTTTGAATATGCCGCTGAACCTGGTACCAATGAACAGATATTTAAAAGGTTTGCTGAAATTATTGAAGAAAAGCATTTAACAGAAAATGGCATAGCTATTACGCACCGTTATTTTACAGGGATTGCAGAAAAATGATATTGGCATTGCTAAAACTAATGCGATTATATTACGCTCTGCCTCTTGCCGGAGGCTTTGTTGTAATAGTAGCCTATCTGACTGGTGGGAACGTATTTCCTATCTATGATAAACTTATGTTATCTTTTCTTTCACTGGTTAATATTATTTCAGCAGGTTATGTTTTAAATGATGTTTGTGATATTGCAGTTGATATGGTGAATTGCCCAAGTCGTGTCATGCCAACGGGGCAAATCAGCAAAAAAACAGCGATTTTTTGTTCCATTATTTTATTCTTTATTGGGCTGATATTAGCGGCTTTTTGCAATATACTGTTTTTGTTGTTAGCAATTATTACAGTATTAGGTTTGATTTTTTATAATATCTACTCAAAACGGATGGGAATTTTTAAAGATATTCTTGCTGCTGCATTAGTAACATTGCTTTATCCACTTGCTTTTGCATTTACTGATGCCGCCCAAACACCACGGTTAAAATCACTTTTTATCTTCCCGATATGGTTCTTCCTGACAACTATGGGCTATGAAATACTCAAGGATATCAGAGATGCAAAAGGAGACAGCGGCATCAGAAGTTTTTTCACAATAGATTATAAACTGCTTTCTGCAATATCACGAACACTAATTATTGTCGCAGGCTTGATTGCGTTTTTACCATTCTTTTTGGGATACTGCAAATCTATCTATCTTATTGCAGCAATAATTGCTTTCGTTTTAGCGATATTTGCAACAATGACTAAACCGGAAACAGCAATTAGATATGTTTATATGGAAGTGTTATTGATTACTTTAGGGTCGATGGCGGACTTGTTGGCATTCGGTTCTTGAACAGATTCTCATAGATTTTAGGTAATTTGCCATTACTTCGATAAGAATTGCATAATCCCATACTTTTATTGACATCTAAAGGCAATAAATTCTCCTGAGTCAGACCAGATAATGCCGGACACAATTCCTTCATAAAACATCCACATCGGGGCAATCCAAAGAATTTTTCCATCCTTTGCCAAATATCTGTAAGTGGTTCAGTCAACAAATTACCAAAAGACAATGGCGTAAGGTCACATGGGCATACATTTCCAATCGCATCAACAAAAAGATGATGGAAGCCAGTACCACAGCCAAACATCTCATCTGATTCCAAATGGGAAAAACTTGAAATTATAAGCTCTCTATTATTGCGATTCCAATCCTTATGGAATTCAGCAAGTGTTTTTGTTTCATCAACGGTTAGGACATCATCTATATGCCCAAATAAACTGCCTGTCGGAACAGGTTCAAGTATTCTAAATTCATGCACACCTAATTTCATCCCCAATTCAGTCAACCGCTGTATTTTCCCATTTCTAATCTTATCTTTCGTTGCCACTGTCGATATTGCGGTATAGAGCCCTGCATTAAGAGATATTTCCACCGCCTTCAAAGCCTGTTGAAATGAGCTGTCAACTCCTCTGATTTTATCATGCTCTCCGGCATCATCAGATTCGATTCCTATCATTAGACAGCCCAGATTTACCATCAAAAACTTATTTGCAAGCTCCCTATCAAGATGATAGCCAGTGGTAAAAATAATACTTGCTGTATCATTCCCCACAGCCCTTACCAATTCGACAATATCATCTCTTAATAAAGGCTCTCCGCCTGTAAAACCGATTGTAATAGTACCCAACGATTTTATTTGTTTTATAATTTCAAGAGCTTGCTCTGTATTAACATTGCCCTTTTTATGAAAACCATAGCTGCAATGTGGGCACCTAAACGGACATTTATCTGTCACCGCAAAATAAGTCGAATATGGGATGCGTTTTCTCTCGATAGCGGCAGTCAAAAATCTGTCAAACGCCTTGGATGGATAAGGAGGAAAAAAAGTATTTAGATAGAACTTGCCATTATGATAATGGGGATTTTCCCATCTAAATACCTTCGCCATATACAGTAGATGCTTTATCGGCAGCCTTCCAAAACAACGAATAAAAACAGGAAGGAATCTAAGCAGGGTTGATAGCTTCATCAGCTTTTCCCATTATCTTTATCACATACATCGATGAACATATCACACCCGCAATAAAACCCGCTACAGCTCCAATCATTTCAGCTCCAACAATTACCACACCAAGAAAGCCTTCATATTTTACGTCTAATGAATGCAATGACTGTGCAGTTGAGATAAGTATTGTTGCTATCATTATTCCGTGAACAAGAGTAGTACAAACAATCCCACATAATACTGCAATTAATGTCCCTAACAGCCACACTATAAATTTCTTATATCCCTTCGCTGATATTTTTTCCAAAAGCCCAAGGTATAATTTTGCCAAACCAAAAGAGCTGACAAGACCAACTAATGTACCAATCCAAAAAAGTTTTTCATATTGATAGTACGTAAAACCAGCCCAAGTACCAAACCCGGTACCAATAAGTGTTACAAAAATAATTACAAACTTTCTAAAAGTATTATTACCCATCTTAATCTCCCTATATGTTTGCTGATTCTGCTAGAATTGCATCATTAGAAGAAATAAAACCGCTGCTTATTCTGCCGAGTAGTCCACCGGCAAAAATTCCAAACCCCATTCCGGCCATAATGCCAAAAGGCAGAGGTTCTGCTGCAACTATCATCAGAATTAGATGTACAAATGTCGAACAAATAATGCCAGTAAGCATTCCCATTGCGGTTGCGTATTCATTGAAACACTTCTTTTGTTTTATTTTTGGCAATATACCCACCAAAATAATAGCATAACAAATACCTGCCAGCACCCCTAAAATACCACCTGAAATCATTCCTGTATGATGAAATGCTTTGAACACATATATATCTTCTGACATAGCCCCCAAAAATGCACCAGCACCGCCTGATGCAATAATGAGAAATATAACCAGCTTAATATGCTTGACCTGCCAATATTTGCAGATAATGAGAGATGCTGTAATAAAAGCAATTAATCCAATTATAAATACACCGATAGGCTTAAGATATTTTCCGTCCTTCCATATAGGCACTTTGGATTTTTCCACAGGTACCGTAAAATCAACTTTGCCATTTAATTTCCATCGAAGCGAAGATAAGTTACTGGTTTTTTCAAATTTACAATGCATATCTCCAAATAAAATATTGCAACCTTCGAAATCATGGTTTTCAACAGATAAAAGTTCCGGCCCGCCAACCTGATTCCAGCGGTCTTTATAAACCTTACGATTTAAACCTCCGCCACCTAAAACCTTTATATATCCCCTATCTTTTGATAAGAAATCTCTTTTTGATTTTGTTTTACCATAATTGGTTTCAAATAAAAGAACCATATCCGGTGGAATTTCTGACATCTTCATCCCTATAACTTCTTTGTTAAGGGCGTATGAAGATTCACCATATATAGCATCAGAGTTTTGACATCTAAAATTATCTGGAGACACATCTGCATACATAACAAGCAAATCACACCATTTGTAAGCATCTGGCAACTGGTCATTTATAGTATCATTTGTGTATACCAATAATGCTTTGCCAATACCGGAAAGATTTGTTCCGCATAATAGTCGATATGGAATACTCCTGTAAGTTATTACAACAGCTGGTGCCATTAAAATCAAAGCAAAAGTTGTTATCCCAAGTGTTAAAATAGCATAGCTCCTACCGCTTAAAGTATTTTCACTTCTGCTGATTTTTAGTAATGCGAATATTGCCAGAATTGGAGATGCCACCAAAAGAATACCTACAAAAATTGCGACAGTTGTGCTCAGCCAGTCATCTACTTTAATGCCAGATGAATCTATAACCCATGCAACAATCCAAACAACAGGCAGAGATAATAGACACAATGATGACAATGTTGCCATCCAACACATTTTCTTTTTTGTACCCTCTTTTTCCATTATTTACCCCTTTCAACTCACTGCCATTTAATCATTTTGATTTAGCTTCTGAAGTTAAAATTGCCGGGTTATTCTTATAAAATCTTATAGCACCGCTGCTTATCCAACCTAACATGAGTCCTGCCATTATTCCAAAACAGGAGCCAGCCATCATATAGTCAAAACTTCTTTCTTCATACATAACCATCAAATATGTATGGACTATTGATGATGCAATAACACCTGCAACTGCACCGATTACGGTTGCATAGCCCAACATACTGACTTTAGCATTATATTTTGCGTATATTTTCCCAATTATAAGCACAAAAGATACACCGACTAAAAAACCGCAAATGCTGCCAATGTATAGAGCAATGTAAATACCGCCAGTATTAAACTTATAATATACATCTTCCGCCGCACTACCCAGCCACACCCCTGTCACCGCAGCTGGCAGCCCAATGCTTAATGCAAATATCCAAAATATTCGCAGATATTTACGATATGCAATCAATATGCTGGCAAATCCTACTGCTAATAATAAGCTTATAGCGAAGCACAAAATGCTAATAGCTGGATTTGGAATAATTCCAGTATCTTGATATTTCCACCTTAGATATGAAATATGGTTTTTTCGGTATGTCCTAAACTGCCCATCGCCCAAAAACACTACAATTTTGTTGCCATTTATAACCGAATTAGCATCACCAATTTTATTCCACCCTTTTATGCCGGAAAAAAGGATGACCATATTGTCGGGAATACTATTACATTCAAAGACGTGGGAATTTAGGGTATATGGAAAACTTTCTTTCGCATCTTCGTATCTTTTAAAGGAATAATCATCATTACAGTCCAGCATAATATCGCACCATCTATCTGCCTTGGGGAACTGATTTCCATTCTTTTTGGCATAGTCTACCAATTGAGTACCAACCTCAAAAATGTCCCATGTATCAAACCATGTTCGCATAGCAAGATTAACTACTGGAAAAAAGCTTGCTACTGCAATAATAATAAAAAGTATTACTATCAGATACCATCCTCGTAGGCGTTTGAACGTTTGCTTATCTGGCATAAAAGCTTGACCCTCTGTATTCAATTCAGGATGCTGAGTAACACTGTCATTTGTCATAACTCATTCATCTCCAGGAAATATGCTAACTATTTATTCTGCATTTTAACCTTTAATCGCTCTCTATGCCCATTTAAATTGTTTTACTGTACATTAAAAAACCTATAGACAAAATCACTGCCAATAACATCAAAAAATAGCCGCAAAAATATGATAACCGATTCCATTTTGACATTCCTTTGGTACCAAAAACAAGCAGTTTTCCTTGCTTTATTAGAGATATTTTGGCTTTGAGGAAAAGCATAAATCCAATAAAGAGCAATGACAGAATCGCTGCAAAGCAAGTCCAAGGACAGGAACTTGCTATCGACATAGATACAAAGATAGGAGTACCAATGGCAATAGGCAACACAAAAATTAAAATTCCGAAAATATGTTCACGCTGCATAGTTTTCGCCATCTTTTCCATCTAATTCTTTAAACAACCTCTTATCTGGAAAATCACCGACAGCAGTAATAAAAACAATAAAGGCAAACCAAATCTGATAAACATTAGAAACACATCTTTTTTTAAAGGACTTTTTTGAGTCATATGCCCAACCTTGCAAATTTTGCATAGAACAGATTATTTATGGTTATTAAAATTTTGGTTAGTTGATTTTAAGTATAAATCATAAGCCAGTTAAACTCCATGTTTTATAACCCAGTCCCAAAATGGCTATTTAGGTCTGATTATAGCCTAATTATTCGATAAGCCATAATAAAAAATTAAACCCTTTCTCGAACTTCTTCCCTACCCCCTTAGTTTTTAGATCTATTTTTCTTTCCCCCCAAAATTTTCACATGAGATAGAGCCGAATTTGAACAACCCTACTAAGGAATCCTTTTTTTTCTGAAGGTGATGGGTATGACTACCCATGCCTCAGAATTTATTTTTTCACCAGCTACTCACTTTTTTTAATTTCTATATTTGTAGAGATCCCCTGATCATAATTTTTTCATATAGAACACCTTCATCGACCAGAACTAACAAAGAATAGATTTCAAAACTATAATCTGCCGGAACTACTTAAAACAGGGAACATGGTATGTTTTTTACCTACGTGCCATTTTTACTACCACCAGAGCAGATTTTGTCCTACGAGTTTGCGGCTATTGCGGATAATTATCCTGTTAGTCTTTTTCGATCTTGACCAATTTATGGTCGTGCGGTAACACACAACTTTCTTTTAATTTCACCAGCTAAGTAGAATTTCATTTATCTAACAGTAGAAAGGAACTATTAAAAAAATGGCAGAAATTGGAACAGATGTTAATCAGGTAAAGATTAGTTCGCTCAACCATATTCAAGGACAACCTGATGTAGTGAATTTACTCAAAGTTAGTCTTGAGAGTTATTTTAATAGCAGAGCTTCTGCCAAACCAGAGAACATGCCGAGTTTTGGACCAGTTTTACTTGTTGGATATTCTGGAACTGGGAAGAGTTTAGTTGCTCAGGCTCTACATGCAGAGTTAGGAAATCTTAAACTGATTGAAACTAATGGTGAGATGGTAAACAGTCCTCTTGAGATTTCGAGTATTCTTTTGAATGCTGACGATAACTCTACAGTGTTTATTGATGAGGCTCAGGCAATAAGTTCAAAAGTCCAGCATATTTTGCTGACAGCCATCAGTGAACGAAAACTCTACCTCCCCAGAGGGATGTCTCGTAAATCTTCTTTTTCTGTGCCATTAGCCAATTTTTGTTTAATTTTAGCCTCAACTCATGAATATCAGCTTCAAGATGCTCTTCGGAACCGTATGAGGATTTACTGTAGGTTTAACTATTATTCTATTGAAGATTTGACCAACATTGTAAAACAAAGAGCAGATAGTCTTTCTTGGAAATATGAAAATGAAGAAGTTCTGGAAACTTTAGCTATGAGAGCTAAACAAACACCCAG
>Ga0209417_1005150_pt1 | contig 14696 bp, 12 predicted proteins | sample RifGroF2_FD_184002 | JGI IMG/M metagenome (GOLD analysis project Ga0209417, IMG submission 184002) | Groundwater microbial communities from Rifle, Colorado, USA - Groundwater F2 (SPAdes) (version 2) | ecosystem: Environmental > Aquatic > Deep subsurface > Groundwater | place: Rifle, Colorado... | reverse complement strand
GAAGCGTTGTTACAAAAGACGTTTCTCCGTTTACAATGGTAGCAGGTAACCCTGCAGTAGTAATAAAACATTTAAATGAAACAGATGCTAAATAGGATAAAAGAAATACGGTCAAACTTTTTAAAACAAAGAAGAATATCGAATTATCTGAAAAAAGGAAAGATTCCATGGGAACTTGGATATGAAGATTATAAAATGGACTTAATTGCAGAAAATATAAAAGATAAAGATTTAATATCCCAAATAAAAAACAATTCATTACCCCCAAATTATGGTGTAAAAATAGATGAACGCATTATTGAGTATCCTTGGATTATTGCTAATTTATCTAATAAAATAACAAATTTGTTAGATGCAGGCTCTACATTAAATTTTGAATATTTACTTAATCATTCTGTATTTTTACAAAAAAAAATAACAATACTAACCTTATTTCCAGAAGCAGATTGTTTCTATAAGAAAAGTATTTCATATCATTATGGAGATATTAGAGATATGATTTTTAAAGATTTTTACTTTGATGAAATTATATGTCAATCAACATTAGAACATATAGATATGGGTAACAATATATATGGAGGAAGTGACAAAAATTCCAACAGCAAAGCAAAGAGTTACGAATACATTAAAGCAATACAAGAGCTTAAAAGAGTATTAAGTAAAAACGGAGTTTTGCTTATGACATTTCCATATGGTAAATTTGAAAATCATAACTTTTTTCAACAATTTGATAAAGAGATGGTTGAAAAAATAGAATTATATCTAAATTCATTTGGAACAATTGAAAAAACTTATTTTAAATATAATAAGTCTGGGTGGCAATTTTCTGATGAGGAAAGTTGTTCTGATGCAGAATCATATAATCCTCATACTAAAGTTGGTAAAAAAGAAGATATGGCTGCTCATAGTAGGGCAATTTGTTGCATAAAGTTCCATAACAATAAATTTTAATGGATATAACAGGACTTTTAATCACGGTTGTACTTTTTCTAATAATGTTTGGAATAGGATTATCCCTAACTATACAAGATTTTAAAAACATAGTTTTATTCCCTAAAGCATTTTCTATAGGCCTAACAATTCAAATGATAGCATTGCCATTAATAGCTTTTGTAATTGCATATTATTCAAATCTACCTCCTGAATTTAAAATAGGCTTAATCATTACTGCGGCATGTCCTGGGGGGACAACTTCAGGCTTTTTAACTTACATGTTTAGAGGCAATGTAGCTCTTTCCGTTTCATTAACATCTATAAATAGTTTTATGACATTATTTTCTATTCCATTAATTGTTAATATAGCTATGAACTATTTTATGGGAAATAATGTTGCATTTAGCCTTCCCTTTTTATATGCAGCAAAAGAAATATTTATTGTTACAATTCTTCCTATTGCTATAGGTGTTATTGTAAAAAGAAATTTTTTTACATGGGCAGTAATTATTGAAAAACGTATGCGGTATGTTTTGATGATTTTATTGGGAATTGTTTTTGGTATAATGTTTTTTGCTAACGAAAATAATGGAGGAGCTGGTTTAAAGTATGAAGATATTTTTCAAATATTTGGGTATTCTCTCACATTAAATATTGCATGTATAATGTTTGGTTTTTTATTATCTTTGTTATTAAAGCTAGGAAAACAAAATGCTTTTACTATTGGTATTGAAGCTGGTGTTCATAATACCACATTGGGTTTTCTTGTTGCTGGTAATATGTTGCATAATCAGATGATGATGAAGCCAATACTAATATATGCCATGTTTTCTTTTTGGACAGCATTAATTTTTGGATATTTTATTATGAATTTAAAAAATAAAAAAAATGGACAAATCTAATTTTTTTGATAATCAGCCGATAGCTATAATCGGAGTATCAAGAAGCAAAAAAAAATTTGCTAATATGTTTTTCTCAAAATTAATTAATAATGGGTATAATGTGTTGCCTGTTAATCCTAATACTGACGATATTAATAATACAAAATGCTATAGAGATATTACCAATGTCCCAGAAGGAGTCCAATCGGCAATAATTATAACTCATCATAAACATACGGATAAAATATTAGAAGATACTATAAAACGTGGAATTAAAAATATATGGATACAACAAAAATCTGAATCTACTAGAACAAAAGATATTGTTGCGCAAAATACAGATTTTAACATTATAACTAATTCTTGTGTTTTTATGTATGCTAAACCTGTAAATGGTATGCACAGATTTCATAAATTTATAAAATCAATGATTAGTAAAGACAATTAAAATGCGTTCGTATAGCATTTGTTATGGAAGTTTAATTGCCGCATTCTTTTAATTTTTTAAAAAGTTAAAAAAAATTAATAATTTTTAATGAATGATAAAATTATTTGTATTTTCGTAAAAATTATTTTTCAAATAAAAAAATACTATAATGATACAAAATATTGGAAGAATATCACAAATAATAGGTCCTGTTATCGATGTATCTTTTGAACAACCTGAAATGCTACCTAAGATATATGAAGCTCTTGAAATAAAAAGAGAAAATGGACAAACTTTAATTGTTGAATGCCAACAGCATATTGGGGAAGATACAGTACGAACTATTGCAATGGATTCTACAGATGGGTTAACTAGAGGAATGGAAGTTCTTTGTTTAGGCAGAACAATATCAATGCCAACAGGTATTGATACAAGAGGGCGTTTGTTTAATGTTATAGGTGATGCAATTGATGGAATTCCAAAAGAAGTAGTTTCTGAAAAGAGATATGAAATACATAGAGAACCACCTAAATTTGAGAACTTATCAACAAGTAAAGAGATATTACTTACGGGTATAAAAGTAATAGATCTTTTAGCTCCTTATGCAAAAGGAGGAAAGATTGGTTTGTTTGGAGGTGCCGGAGTTGGTAAGACTGTTATTATTATGGAATTAATTAATAATATAGCAAAAAAACATGCGGGTTTATCTGTTTTTGCTGGAGTTGGAGAGCGAACACGTGAAGGAAATGATTTGTTAAGAGAAATGATAGAGTCTGGTGTTATAAAATATGGTAAAGAATTTAAAGAAAGCATGGAATCTGGAGGTTGGGATCTTTCAAAAGTTGATGTTGAAGAATTAAAACAATCACAAGCTACATTGGTTTTCGGACAAATGAATGAGCCCCCAGGAGCAAGAGCAAGGGTTGCATTGTCTGGTTTAACAATGGCAGAATATTTTAGAGATGGGGACAATAGTTCGGGTGGAGCAAAAGACATATTGTTATTTATAGATAATATATTTCGTTTTACTCAAGCTGGCTCGGAAGTATCAGCTTTATTAGGCCGTATGCCTTCTGCTGTAGGTTATCAGCCAACTTTAGCTTCTGAAATGGGAACTATGCAAGAGCGTATAACTTCGACAAAGAGTGGCTCTATTACATCTGTTCAGGCAATTTATGTTCCTGCTGATGATTTAACAGACCCTGCTCCAGCTACTACATTTGCTCACTTAGATGCAACAACAGTGTTAAGTAGAAAAATATCTGAATTAGGTATTTATCCTGCTGTTGACCCTCTTGACTCAATATCAAGGATATTATCTCCAGATGTTGTTGGTGATGACCATTATAACACTGCTCAACAAGTAAAAGAAATACTTCAAAGATATAAAGAGCTACAAGATATTATAGCTATACTTGGTATGGAGGAATTATCTGAAGAAGATAGATTAGTTGTACAACGTGCACGACGTGTTCAACGATTTTTATCTCAGCCTTTCCATGTGGCAGAACAATTTACAGGATTTAAAGGCGCATTCGTAGAGCTAGAAGACACTATTAAAGGGTTCAAAATGATTATTAATGGGGAATGTGATAAATACCCTGAGGCAGCATTTAGTTTTGTTGGAACAATTGAGGAGGCAATAGAAAAAGGAGAAAAATTATTAGCTGAATCAGAAAATAAATAAATCTAAAAAATAATTGCTCATGCTGTTACAAATAATCACACCTGATAAAACAATCTTTAATGGAGAAGTTAAATTAATTCAATTACCAGGAATTGATGGTTCTTTTGAAATATTAAATAATCATGCTCCTATTATTTCTGCACTAAAAAAAGGAATTATTAGAGTTAAAGATACAATTAATAAAGAGTTGTCTTTTGAAATTGGTGGTGGTGTAATTGAAATTCACGATAATAAAGCAATAATATTAGCTAATTAAAATTATAAATATTAAAAAAATCATAACCTAAATAAGTTACATTTTTTGTAGCTTGTTTAGGTTATTTCATTAAGTTAAAATGAAGTCATTAGAATTATTGTTTCATAAATTATTGATCTTGCGAGCTAAATATGTTAGTGATAGGGGGTTGTTGCTTATTTTAAGTATTTTTGTTGGTATTTTATCTGGTCTAGCTTCGGTGGTTTTAAAATTAGCTGTACATTACATATCGTATGGATTATCTTTTATATATAACTTAGAGTGGGGTAATTCATTATATTTAGCAATGCCATTACTTGGAATATTTATAACTGTTTACTATATAAAAAGCTTTGTTAAAGAAGACATTTCTCATGGTGTAACTAAAATACTATATTCTATTCCTAAAAATCAGGCAAAAATTAAGATTCATAATACATATTCTTCTATAATAACATGTGCTATTACAAATGGATTTGGAGGTTCCGTTGGGATGGAAGCACCTATTCTTTACACTGGTGCTGCTATAGGATCAAATATTGCACAGAAATTTAGATTAAATTTCAAAACAACAACTCTTTTAGTTGGGTGTGGTGTTGCAGCTGCAATGGCTTCTATTTTTAAGGCTCCTATTGCAGGTTTGATTTTTGTTTTAGAGGTTTTAATGATAGACCTAACCGCAACATCTTTAATTCCTTTATTAATAGCAAGTGTAACTGGTCAAATAGTTGCTATATTTCTTTCTGGAAAGCAAATAGAATTTTATTTTTCATTGAAAGATACATTTAATTATAATCATATGCCATTTTACATAATATTTGGAGTATTTACAGGTTTTATTTCTGTGTATTTTACACGTGTAAATTATAAAATAGAAAGTTTTTTTAAGAAAATAACTAAGCCATACACAAAAGTTCTTATAGGAGGTTCTTTATTAGGAGTGTTAATTTTTCTTTTTCCTCCTTTATATGGAGAAGGGTATGATGCTTTAAAACTAATACTAGGTGGAACTCCTGAAGATATAATGCAGAATAGTTTATTTGTTAGTTATAAAGGAAACATGTTAGTGTTTCTTGGTTTTATTTTGTTAATGATAGTATTTAAAGTGTTTTCAACTACATTTACTACTGGAGGTGGTGGAATTGGAGGTGTATTTGCTCCATCATTATTTATTGGGGGATTGGCTGGATTTTTCTTTGCTAGTACATTTAATTATTTTAATATAGTTTCATTATCAATAAGTAATTTTGCTCTTGTTGGTATGGCTGGACTTATTGCAGGCGTTATTCATGCTCCACTTACTGCTATTTTTCTTATAGCAGAAATAACAGGAGGATACGAGTTGTTTATTCCTTTAATATTAACATCATTAATTTCATATACCACAATTATGATATTTGAGCCTCATTCAATATATACAAGCAAATTAGCATCTGCTGGAGAATTAATTTCTCATGATAAAGATAAAACGGTACTTACATTGTTAAATCTTAAATCTGTTATAGAAACTAATTTCATTTGTGTTTATCCATATATGACTTTGGGTGATTTAGTTAAAGAAATAACAAAAACAGCTCGAAATATATTTCCAGTTGTTGATAAAGATAATTATTTTCTAGGAGTAATTACACTTGATGAAATAAGGCATATAATGTTTGAACATGAAAAATATAATGATGTTTATGTGAAAGATTACATGATACAACCACTATCATCAGTAAGTTCTACTGATACAATGGAATTTGTTATGAAAAAATTTCAGGAAACTAAGTATTGGAATCTTCCTGTTATTGATAATGGTAAATATGTAGGATTTGTCTCAAGAGCAAATGTATTTAATGCATATAGGGAGCAATTAAAAGAATTTTGTGGAGATGAGTAATTTTTAATTTTGATGAAAAAAAAAACGTAAGGCATTCTTTGAAAAATTTAATCATATATTGGCAATCTTAAAATAAATTTTCCCAAAATAAATAAATTTAAAAAAAATATTATATCTTTGCACTTTAATTGAGAATTAATTGATATAATTTTAAGAAGTAGAAAAATGAAAAAAGATATTCATCCAAAAAACTATAGACTTGTTGCTTTTAAAGATCTTTCTAATGATTTTGTGTTTTTGACAAGATCCACAGTTGCGTCTAATGATACTATTGAAATTGAAGGCAAAGAATACCCATTGATTAAACTTGAAATTACTAACACATCACATCCTTTCTATACAGGAAAAATGAAGCTTGTTGATACTGCTGGTAGAGTTGATAAGTTTAACAGTAAGGTTAGAAAACATCAAGCTATAAAGGAATCAAACCAAGCTAAAGAAGTATAAGAAAAACGAGAGTTTTTTGCAAATATATTTAAACCTGACATGTAGCTTTATAGCAAAGTTACATGTCAGGTTTTTTTTTAGATATAATTTCATTTTAATTTTAAATTAGTAAATACACATTGACAATGAATGATAAAGTAAGAGTAAGATTTGCACCAAGCCCTACAGGGCCATTACATATAGGCGGTGTACGAACAGTTTTGTATAATTATTTATTTGCAAAAAAACATAAAGGTACTTTTATTCTAAGAATAGAGGATACAGACCAAACACGTTTTGTTAATGGTGCTGAAAATTATATTATAGAGTCATTAAAATGGATAGGAATAAAGATAGATGAAGGAGTAGGGGGCGAAAATCAGCAATATGCTCCTTATCGTCAATCAGAAAGAAAAGAGATTTATAAACGATATGCAGAACAACTAATTAATGACGGAACAGCTTATTATGCTTTTGATACACCTGAAGAACTTGAGGCCGAAAGAGAAAAAGCAAAGCAGGCAGGAAATAATAATTGGCAATATGATTGTACAACTCGCCAATTAATGAAAAATTCATTGACAATATCGCAAAAAGAGCTAGAGTCAAACATTAATGAAGGAAAACATTATGTTATTAGAATAAAAATTCCAGAGAATCAGGAAATTAGTGTTATCGATTTGATAAGAGGAAAAGTGACTGTAAATTCATCATTGCTTGATGATAAGGTCCTTTACAAATCAGATGGGATGCCTACTTATCATTTAGCAAACGTTGTTGATGATTATTTAATGAAAATAACTCATGTTATACGTGGCGAAGAATGGTTGCCACCATCTCCTTTACACGTTTTGTTATATCAGTATTTAGGCTGGGAGGCATCAATGCCAGAATTCGCTCATTTACCTTTATTACTTAAACCTTCAGGTGCAGGTAAGCTTAGTAAAAGAGATGGTGACAAATTAGGGTTTCCTGTTTTCCCTTTAGAATGGAAAGATCCTGCAACAGGAGAGATATCATCTGGATACAAAGAATCTGGATACATTAAAGAGGCTTTTGTAAACATACTTGCATTCTTAGGATGGAATCCTGGTACAACTCAAGAAATATTCTCTATGGAGCAATTGATTGATGCTTTTTCTTTAGAGAGAGTAGGAAAAGCTGGTTCACGTTTTGATTTTGAAAAAGCCAAATGGTATAATCAACAATATATAAAAGCTCTACCTGCAGAAGTATTAATGGATATGATAAAACCATTAATTGAACAACTTAATATAAAGGTTACGAATGAATATCTTGCAAAAGTATGTGACATTTTAAAAGAACGTATTACATTTCCTAAAGAAATTATTGATCAAGGTGATTACTTCTTTGCAAAACCTATTAGCTTTGACGAAACGGTATTAAAGAAGAAATGGAAAGATAACACAATGCAAATAATTAACAATTTTGCAGAAATATTAAAGAATACAGATGATTTTTCTCAAGAAAACATAGAGCAAGTTCTCAATAATTATATTAAAGACAGTAATATTGGCAATGGAGATATTTTGCCTCAATTACGACTTGTTATTACTGGTAAAAGTTTAGGTCCTTCAACTGGAGGAATTATTAGTATTCTTGGCAAAGAAGAAACTCTTCAAAGAATTAATGAATTTAATTTAAGAAGCTAAATATTTGAACTATGGGATTAATTGAAATAGAAGATATAGAAGTATTTGCTTATCATGGTTGTACTGAATCAGAGAAAATTATTGGAGGTAATTTTATAGTTGATATATCTTATAAATATAATTCGGCAAAAGCGGAAGAAAACGATGATATTACTTTAGCCGTAAATTATCAAGATATTACTAATATTGCTCGTGAAGAAATGAGACAAACATCTAACCTTATTGAGCATGTTTGCAAAAGAATTTTTGATAAAATTAAGCTGAAATATAACAAAAATATATCATATCTCAAAGTTACTATATCCAAAAAGAACCCGCCTGTAGGTGGTTTTGTTAAAAACGTAAAATTTACTAAAGAAGAGAATATTTGAGTTCTTACAATAAAATATATTATGCTTCAAAATACTTAAAGTATTTATTTATTGCCAAAAATAAACATGGAGTACATTCTCCTTTTCTTTATGATTTTATTACAAAAGTAGTTAACAATAAAGGTGAGTATTACTCTTTTAAAGAGATTGAAAGATTACTATTAACATTGCAACTTAATTCGGACAAAATAAATATAACAAATTTTGGTACTGGCAAATCAAAACCAGAAAGCATTAGTAATATAGCTTATAATTCTACTCAAATAAAAAGATATTCGAGGTTAATGTTTCGAATGGTAGATTATTTTAAACCTTCAAATATTATAGAACTAGGAACTTCTTTGGGCATTTCAACATCATATTTAGCAAAAGCAAATAGTAAAACTACTGTACATACAATTGAAGGTTGTCCCGATACAGCAAACGTTGCTAGCTCAAATTTTAGAAAATTAAATTTAAAAAACATTAATTTAATCGTTGGTGATTTTACTGAAGAACTGCCCAAATTGCTAAAAACGGAAAGAACTATAGGATTACTTTATATTGATGGAAATCATGCTCTAAAACCTACTTTAGAGTATTTTAATTTAGCTCTCAACTATGTAAATCAAGATTCTATTATAATATTTGACGATATTCATTGGTCAAAAGAAATGGAACTAGCATGGGAATCTATTATTGAGCACAAAAAGATTACTCTTTCTATTGATTTATTTAAAATTGGAATCGTATTTTTCAATAATAAACTATCAAAACAACATTTTTACATAAAATTTTAATATTAAAATCTCATATAATCAGTATTTTATATTTATTGAAAAAAATATTTAAAAAAAATATTTGTTTTTAAAAAACAATATCTATCTTTGCATCGCAATTAGTAAAAAGGGTGATTAGCTCAGTTGGTTCAGAGCACCTGCCTTACAAGCAGGGGGTCACTGGTTCGAATCCAGTATTACCCACTCAATAAAATAAAAGGTTTTAGCAATACAAAAGCTAAGACCTTTTTTTGTGTTTGCATAAAATTACGAATTTATCACCAATTGTCCATTAGAATAAGTATAATTTAAACATTTGGTTTTGTTCTAAATTTTTTAAATCCAAACTCTTCTATTCATTTAAAGATAACTTTACAATAGTTTTATTTGTTGATTTTTTTATAATTGCAGATATTACTAACATTGACTCCTAATTTTATAGATAGAATATTTAAAATTACTTTCTATTATTATCAATCTTTTGCAATTTCATAACAATTTAATATTCAATGCATTAGGCGAAAACACTTAACTTGCTAATTTTCATTGTGTTATATGCTATTACTTCGCCTTTACTTCGCCTTTACTTCACCCTAAAGTCACCTTAAAGTTACCATAACCCCATTTTTTAGTAAAATGCTATAAATAAACATGATATATAAATGGATGAAAACATAGTAGAGACAGCAATGCCATGTCTAAAATATACAGTCTTTTTTCATAATTCTAAATTTTTTGTGTAAACCTATTTTAGGATTAAATACATTTATAGTACCTTTCATGTACTGTTATAGTACCTTTCATGTACCTTTCATGTACAGTAATAGAATTTTCGTGCTGAAAATCAGGCGTTTGTGTAATTAGTTCAAAATCAATTTAATACAAGCTTAGCTTGACGGCAATGACCTTAACAGTACCCTTAATATACTTCAAAGCTATTTAAATCATTAAACAATTGATTATCAGTCTTAATGACTTATTACGAAAAATAATTAAAAAAATATTTATATTTTAAATAATTATCTTATATATTTGTTTGGATTTTATTAAAAATTTAACTATTTCAATTATGAAAAAAAATAATATCCATATTAGTTGTAGGTTTCTTTATCTCTACTAATTTATTTTCTTCAAATAATTTCCAAAAACCACAAAAAAATGAAAAACAAAAAGATAAAACAGTAAAAGCACCACCAATCAACAACAACTCTTTCCTAAAATAAAGAAAATAACACCGAAAAAAAAATAACAATTAATAATTGTATTATGTGTTTAACGGCAAATATAGTTTCACCCTTTCCTTAATTCTATTTTTTTGTGTAATCCCATTTTAGGACAAGACAATTTTTAATTTAAAAAAATATGGTACATTTGTTTCTTTATAAAGCAATTTTTTAAAAATGGATAGTCATAATTTTGTTGAGAATATATCTGCTGAGTTAATAGAAGAATATTATAATATGTACCTTAATAATAATGGAGATTTGAGTTTGGATTGGAAGAATTTTTTTATTGGTTACGAATTTGGATTAAAAGACTATGCTAAAAATAATAAAAACAAAAATAATCAAATAAGTGATGAATTTAAGGTTTTAAAACTTATAGATGCATACAGGGAACGAGGTCATTATTTTACAAAAACAAATCCAGTAAGAACACCAAGAGTTTTTACTCCTAATCTAGGAATAGATAATTTTGATTTAACGGCAAAAGAACTATCTAAATTATATGAAGCAGGGGCATTTGTTGGTATAGGTAAATCAAAATTGTCGGATATTATTTTGCATTTAGAACAAACTTATTGCACTACATTTGGGGTTGAATACATGTATATAAGAAATACGGATATCGTGGAATGGTTGAGAGAAAGAATGGAAAGTACAGGGAATGTACCTAATATTTCAGGTAATGAAAAATTGGAGATATTGGAAGATTTGTATAAAGCAGTCAAGTTTGAGAAGTTTTTACATATGAAATTTCCAGGTCATAAACGATTTTCGCTGGAGGGATGTGAGAGTTTGATTCCAGCACTTAATAAAGTTATAAATAAAGGATTAGAATATGGAGTTAGTGATATAATAATAGGAATGTCACATAGAGGTCGATTAAATGTTATGGCTAATGTTTTTGGGAAGTCTTACATTGATATATTTAGTGATTTTTATGGCAATGAGTATAAAGATGAAACTGTTGTTGGGGATGTTAAATATCATTTAGGTTATTCTACTGTTATAGATAAAGACGACCATTTATTAAATCTGTACTTAATGCCTAATCCATCACATTTAGAAACAGTATCTTGTGTTGTAGAGGGGTTTGCGCGAGGTCGTATAGATAATTTTAATGATGGAGATAATAGCAAGGTAGTTCCGATTATAATTCATGGAGATGCAGCAATTTCAGGTCAAGGAATAGTTTATGAGGTTATCCAAATGTCAGAGCTTGCAGGTTATAAGAATGGGGGCACAATTCATATAGTTATAAATAACCAGATAGGATTTACGACCAATTATATTGATGGAAGGTCAAGTGTTTATTGTACGGATGTAGGGAAAATAATACAAAGCCCAATTTTTCATGTAAATGGGGATGATGTAGAGGAAATAATATATACAATAGGGCTTGCCATGGAGTATAGACGTATATTTAAAAAGGATGTATTTATTGATTTATTGTGCTACAGGAAGTATGGTCATAACGAGGGAGATGAACCGCGTTATACTCAGCCATTGTTATACAAAGCAATATCGAATCATCCAGATACTTATACAATTTACAAGGAGAAGATTTCAGCGTTAATAAATAGCAATTTGGATAAGATAAATGGCATAGAAAATGCCTTTAACTTATTACTTGAAGAGAGCAAAGATAAATCAGAACAAATAGAAAGACAAGATATAAAACCATTCATAAAACATTTAGACTCTGAATTAAAAGAAAAACATTTAGATAGTTTAACAATTGCAGAATTAAAAGAAATAGCGAAACGTATAACTACTTTGCCTAAAGGTAAGAAGTTTTTACCAAAATCTGAGAAACTTTTTGAAGAAAGGCAAGCAATGGTTGAAAAAGATACAGGTATTGACTGGGGAATGGCAGAAAATATGGCTTATGCAACAATATTAAAATCAGGAATCAATATACGAATAAGTGGTCAGGATGTTGAGCGAGGAACTTTTTCGCATAGACATTCAGTCGTTATGGTGGAAGATTCTGAAGAGAAATACTATCCTTTAAGGTACGAAAAAGAAGGTAAGGGTAGATTTGAGATATATAATTCACTATTGTCAGAATATGCAGTTCTAGGATTTGAATATGGATATTCATTATCGTCTTTAGATAATTTAGTTATATGGGAAGCTCAATATGGTGATTTTGGGAATGGAGCACAGATAATAATAGATCAATATATAACGAGTGCATTTGAGAAATGGCGATTAAATAATAATTTAGTATTGTTATTGCCTCATGGGTATGAAGGTCAAGGTTCAGAACATTCTAGTGCACGAATAGAAAGATTCCTTAGTTTGTCAGAAAACAATAATGTTAGAATATGCAATTGCACAATTCCATCAAATTATTATCATTTGTTAAGGTTACAGTCAAGTGAACATAAAGGAATTCCATTGATTGTGTTTACACCAAAAAGTTTGCTTCGTCATTCTTCTTGTGTATCAAAATTAATAGAGTTTACAGGATACAAATTTAAGAAAGTCATAGATGATTCAGACGCAGAAGCAAATATTGTTGAAAAAATAGCAATATGCTCAGGGAAAGTATTTTATGATATAAAGGCAAAACAAAAAACATTGAATATTAATACTGTAGCGGTAATACGTCTTGAGCAGTTATCTCCATTTCCAGAAGAAGAATTAAAGAATATAATTGTAAAATATAAATTTGCAAAAGAGATAGTTTGGGTGCAAGAAGAGCCAGCTAATATGGGATGTTATGAATTTATTAAAAACAAAATACCTAGCAATAATATTATGTTAATAGCACGTCCCGGGAGTGCAAGTCCAGCAGTAGGTTCTTCAAAATTACATAACAGGCAACAAGCTAAAATAACAGATAAGTTATTTGAGAAATGTGACTGTGAAAATGTTTGTAAAGAATGCAGAATGCTTTGTGAAACGAAATAAATATTAAATTTATGATAGAAATTTTAGTTCCATCACCAGGAGAATCAATAACACATGTTGTAATATCAAAATGGCTTGTTGAAAACAATAGCTTTGTTGAAAAAGATACAGATTTATGTGAAATTGAATCAGAAAAAGCGACTTTAACAATAAGTAACCCTGTTGATGGTAGTGTTGAGATATTGGTTAATGAGGGTTCTACAGTTGCTGTTGGGAGTATTATTGCCAAAGTTTTGCCATTACAATCTGCTTTAAATAAAGCAGAAAAAAATAATAACCATGCAAATTTGCATTCAAATGAAAGTTTTAATACTATAAAAATATCACCTTTAGCAAAAGAACTAATAAAAGAAAAAGGTATCTCTATAGATTTATTAGCAAAAAAAGAAAGAATATCAAAAAAAGATGTGGAGGCTTATATTAAATTTCAATTAAACACAAGTAACTCAAGTGATGAAAAGGGCATTGAAATTATTAAAATGAGCAGTTTGAGAAAAAAAATTGCAGAACGGCTTGTTAGTGTTAAAAACGAAACGGCAATGCTTACAACCTTTAATGAAATAGACATGGGGAAATTGTTGGCATTAAGAAACGAACATAAGGAAAAGTTTAAAGAAAAACACGGAGTGAAGCTTGGATTTATTTCATTTTTTGCAAAAGCAGTTAGTCTTGCAATTAAGGAATATCCAATCATAAATGCATCAATAGATGAAGACAATATTCTATTATATAAAAATATTAATTTATCTATTGCTGTAAGTACAGACAAGGGTTTAATGGCACCAGTAATAATGGATTTAGAAAGCAAGAAAATATTTGAAATAGAAAAGGCATTGTATGAATTAGCTAGCCGAGCAAGAAGCAATAAAATAACAATAGCAGAACTTTCAGGAGGAACGTTTACAATTACCAATGGAGGCGTTTTTGGCTCATTATTTTCAACGCCAATTATAAATCCGCCACAAAGTGCAATACTAGGTTTGCATAAAATTAGTGACAGGGTTGTTGTTTATGAAAACAATATAGCAATTCGCCCTATGATGTATATAGCTTTATCGTATGACCATAGATTGATTGATGGGAAGGAATCGGTTGGATTTATTATTAGAGTAAAAGAATTAATTGAAACCCCCGAACTATTATTTGATATGGAAGATATTGATATTACAAAAGCATTAGGATTGACTTAAAAGAATTTTCCCTCAGCCTTTAGTTTTGTGTAATGATCAATATCCCTTTGTTTAAAAACAGTTGCGGGATTACCTCCTGCGATAGAATAAG
>Ga0209417_1005149_pt1 | contig 14697 bp, 11 predicted proteins | sample RifGroF2_FD_184002 | JGI IMG/M metagenome (GOLD analysis project Ga0209417, IMG submission 184002) | Groundwater microbial communities from Rifle, Colorado, USA - Groundwater F2 (SPAdes) (version 2) | ecosystem: Environmental > Aquatic > Deep subsurface > Groundwater | place: Rifle, Colorado... | reverse complement strand
TATCTACGTCGGTATGGGCATCGTGTTCGTGTACGCCGTGCTCGGCGGCATGAAGGGCATCACCTACACCCAGGTTGCCCAGTACGTCGTGCTGATTTTCGCTTACACCGTTCCGGCAGTCTTCATCTCCATGCACCTGACCGGCAATCCGATCCCGCAACTGGGTCTGGGTTCCAACCTGGTGGGCCAGGACATCTCCCTGCTGCAAAAGCTGGACACCATCGTGGTTGAACTGGGCTTTGGCCAGTACACGACGACGACGGCCGGCAGCACGCTGAACATGTTCGTTTACACCATGTCGCTGATGATCGGTACCGCCGGTCTGCCGCACGTCATCATGAGATTCTTCACGGTGCCGACGGTTGCCGCCGCGCGTTCTTCCGCCGGTTGGGCGCTGGTCTTCATCGCCATCCTTTACACCACGGCTCCGGCAGTGGCGGGTATGGCCAAGTACAACCTGATGTCCACGGTGAACACCGCTGTGGTAACGAACGGTGACCTGTACGCGGCTGACTCCAGTCTGGAAGTTGCAAAACAGCCCGACTGGATGAATCGTTGGGCGAAGACCGGTCTGCTGAAGTTCGAAGACAAGAACGGCGACGGTCGTATCCAGTACTACAACGACAAGACCAAGAATCCTGACGTTATCGCCAAGGCTGAAGCTGCAGGCTGGAAGGGCAACGAGCTGACGGTGAACGCCGACATTATCGTGCTGGCCAATCCGGAAATCGCCTTGCTGCCCAACTGGGTGATCGCCCTGGTGGCTGCCGGTGGTCTGGCTGCCGCGTTGTCTACCGCTGCCGGTCTGTTGCTGGCCATCTCTTCCGCCATCTCGCATGATCTGGTGAAGGGCGTGTTCAAGCCGAACATCAGCGAAAAGGGTGAACTGATGGCGGGCAAGATCGCCATGGCAGTCTCTATCGTGATTGCGGGTTACCTCGGCCTGAATCCTCCGGGATTCGCGGCAGGAACGGTGGCTCTGGCCTTCGGTATTGCGGCAAGCTCCCTGTTCCCGGCCATCATGATGGGTATCTTCAGCAAGAAGATGAACAAGGAAGGTGCCATCGCCGGTATGTTGTCCGGTCTGTTCATCACTCTGTTCTACGTGTTCGCGCACAAGGGTATCTTCTTCATCAAGGGTACCGAGTTCCTGGACCTGATCGGCGGCCCGAATCCGTTCTTCGGCATCACGCCGGAAGCGTTCGGCGCGATTGGTGCACTGGTCAACTTCGGTGTCGCTTTCCTGGTGGACAAGTTCACCAAAGAGCCGCCGGAGCACATCCAGCACCTGGTGGAAGCAGTCCGTACCCCGCGCGGTGCCAAAGCGGTGGACGGCAGTCACGCTTAAAGCAGTCTGATTTAGCTGTAACATTGACCCCGCCGTGTTCCGGCGGGGTTTTTTCTTGGAGCGACTATGGTTTTTGATATCAGCGTGGCGATCACCTGGATTCTGTTCATCTCACTATTTCCCATGGCTTTCATCTGGCTGCGTCGTGCCTGGCGCATCGCGGTGAAAAGGGATTTCTCGGAAGTGGCGCTCAAGCGCGGCCTACCGCCGCAGGAGCCGAAAAAATATGCGCCCTATGCCGCGGCCATCAACCTGCTGGCGGGCGTGGTGGTGGTTTCCGTGATCTTCGGGGTACTCACAGCCTCCTACGATTACGCGACATGGAGTGCCATGGCGGGCGTCACCATCTGGCTCAAGCTCATCGCCGACTTCATCCTGAGCCGGCACGCGCATCCCTTCAAGTTCGGGAAAAAGGCCGACTGAGTGGCGGTAACGTCCAGATCACTTCAACTGCATGTCCGGCCCTTGCCTGTCTGGTGATGAAGTTCTGATACGCCGTTCTGTATCGTTCAGGCCCCGCCTTCCGCGCGGGGTTTTTTTATTTATAGTGTTACCCGATCAGGCCTTTACCGCAGCCACGGCGAAAGGTGCAGTCGCCATGAAGTTGCAACATTCGAGTTTCAATATGTGCAGAATGGCAGCCATGGGGGCGATGGAAACGGAAACAGTATGAATTTTTTCTTGCACCGAGGGCATTCACATAAGAAAATGGGGCACCGCGCGTCAGAGCCGTGCGGGATCAGAGCAGTAAACAGAGAGTTTGGGGTGGGAGTGTTGTAGCAGACAGCCGGTCCACCCTGTTTTTTCCGGCGTTTCGCGCCGGATATCGAGACCGCCTCCGTGCATCGCAAGACCGTAGCGTCCATGGCGATCCATAAACCATCTACAGAATATTAAAGGGACTGCCCGATGTCCGAGTCTTTCTTTCTTTCACCGAATCTGGCCTGGCCGCTCGCGCTGATCCTTGCCTGGGTCGCGGGTGAATTCGGTCATCGCCGGACGGGGCTGCCGCGCATCAGCATCTACGGCCTGGTGGGATTCGTGCTGGCGAATCTGCAGAGCGGCCTGTTGCCGAGTTCGGACAGCATCGTGCTGCTGGCGAACATCGCTTTCGGTCTGATCCTGTTCGAACTGGGTTACCGCATCAATCTGCGCTGGCTGCGCAGCAACCCCTGGCTGGGCGTCACCAGCCTGACCGAGGCGTTGCTCACCTTCATCGCCGTGTTCTATGTCGCGCAGGCGTTCGGCGTCGAGATCATCCCGTCGCTGCTGCTGGCTTCACTCGCCATGGCGACCTCGCCGGCGGCCATACTGCGCGTTGTGAACGAAGAACACAGCTCGGGCCAGGTCACCGAGCGCATCCTGCACCTGTCAGCGTTCAACTGCGTGCTGGCGGTCTTCACGTTCAAGGTCGTGGTGGGCTTGTGGGTGTTCCATACCACCGGCGACATCCTGCACGCGCTGTGGAACAGCCTGGTCTTCCTGATGTTCTCCGCCTTGCTTGGCGGTCTCTTCGGAATTGCCGTTCCCGCCCTGCTGTCCAGACTCAACAACAGCGAGCGCGATGCAACGGTGGTCTTCGCCATCGCCGTGATCGCGCTGGTGGCGCTGACCCATGCGCTCGATTTCTCCCCGGTACTGGCGACGCTGGCGTTCGGGCTGATCGCGCGTCACCGGCGCATCGCGCTGAGCCAGGCTGAAAAGAACTTCGGCACGCTGGGCAATCTGCTGACCGTGTTGCTGTTCGTGTTCATGTCCAGCACGCTGGAGTGGTCCATGGTCATGGCTGGTGCAGGGCTCGCGCTGGTGCTGGTGATCGTCCGCTTCGCGGTGAAGACGCTGGCGGTCGCCGCTTTCTCGCATGTCGGCGGCATCACCTGGAGAAAGGGAGTGCTGACCGGGGTGGCACTCACGCCTCTGTCGGCTTTCGTCATTCTGTTGCTGGAACAGACCCGCCATCTGGGGATAGGTCTGATCGAGGAATTGACCGCGCTGGCCGCCATCACTCTGATATTGGAAGTGGTCGGCCCCATCGTCACCCATTGGGCGCTGGTGCTGGCCAAAGAAGTCCCCGATTCGGACAGGAGCTGAGTATGCCGCTGGAACCTTTCAAATCCTCCGCATCGCTCACCATGGGTGTCGAACTGGAGCTCCAGCTCGTCAATCTCAGCGATCTCGACCTTACCGCCGCCAGTCCGGACATGCTGCATCTTCTGCGCAGGGCGGAGTTCCCCGGCAATGTCACGCCGGAGGTGACCGAGAGCATGATCGAGATCAATACCGATGTGCATACCAGCCACACGGGGATGCTGGCGCAGTTGAAGCTCATACGCGACAGGCTGTTGCGCGCGGGCGACACACTCAACGTCGGCATCTGCGGCGGCGGCACCCATCCGTTCCAGCACTGGGCGGACCGCAAGATATTCGCCAAGCCGCGTTTCCGCGAGGTATCGGCGATCTACGGTTACCTCATCAAGCAGTTCACCGTGTTCGGTCAGCACATCCACATCGGTTGCAGCTCGGGCGACGAGGCATTGTTCCTGCTGCATGCGCTCAACCGTTACATCCCGCATTTCATCGCGCTGTCCGCATCGTCGCCGTATTTTCAGGGCGTCGATACGCTGTTCAACTCGGCGCGCCTGAATTCGGTGTTCGCTTTTCCGCTGAGCGGGCGCGCACCTTTTCTGCTGCGCTGGGAGGAGTTCGAACGCGGCTATTTCGCCAAGATGGAACACACCGGCATCGTCGGGAGCATGAAGGACTTCTACTGGGACATCCGCCCCAAGCCCGAATACGGCACCATCGAGTTGCGCGTGTGCGACACGCCGCTGACTGTGGAGAGGGCGGCGGCGCTGTCCGCCTATCTGCAGGCTCTGTGCCGCTATCTGCTGGAGCGCAACGAACCCGAACCGGCGGAAGACGATTATCTGGTGTACAACTACAACCGTTTCCAGGCATGCCGCTTCGGTCTGGACGGGACGCTGGTGCATCCGAAGTCGCACGAGACTCTGTCACTGCGTGAAGACATTCTGACCACGCTGCGCCATCTTGAGCCGCATGCGGCAGCGCTCGGCAGCCAGGATGCACTGGAGCATCTGTATCCGGTGATATACGAGGGCAGCGATGCCAGTTTCCTGCGCAGACGATATGCCGAGAGCGGCAGTCTGGAAGGCATGGTCGATGCGGCGCTGGAGCGGTTCCGCGCGCCGGCGCGGTAAAGATCGCGGCACCGGCTTTTCCGCAACAAGCGCTATCAGTGCATTGCAGTGCAAGTGGACAGTCAACAGCGAGGAGAGAGGACAATGATGAAATGCCTATTCCCGGTAGCAGGCTACGGTACGCGTTTTCTGCCCGCGACCAAGGCGCAGCCCAAGGAGATGCTGCCCATACTCACCAAGCCGCTTATCCAGTATGGCGTCGAAGAGGCGCTTGAAGCGGGCATGAAGAACATCGCCTTCGTCACCGGACGCGGCAAGCGCGCCATCGAGGACCATTTCGACATCACTTATGAGCTGGAAGACCAGATCAGCGGCACCAGCAAGGAAGGCCAGCTGGATTCCATCCGCGGACTGATCGACCAATGCACCTTCTCCTACACGCGCCAGAACCACATGCGCGGGCTGGGCGATGCGATCCTGACCGGCGAGACGCTGATCGGCAACCAGACCTTCGGTGTGATCCTGGCCGACGACCTGTGTGTCGGCAAGCCCGACGGCGTGATGGCACAGATGGTGCGCGTGTATGAGAAATACCGTTGCAGCGTCGTCGCCGTGGAAGAAGTGCCGCATGACGAAGTGGACAGATACGGCATCGTCAGTGGCGCGGAGATGGACGCGCGGCATGTCCGCGTCGAACGCATGGTGGAAAAACCCGCCCCGCAGGATGCGCCTTCCGATCTGGCCGTCATCGGGCGTTATATCCTGACGCCGGACATCTTCGATATCCTGCGAGACACGGCACCCGGCAGGAACGGCGAAGTGCAGCTCACCGATGCGCTGCAGACCCAGGCGAAGAACGGCAAGGTGGTTGCCTATCGTTTCACAGGACAACGTTTCGATTGCGGCAGCGTGGAAGGCTTCGTGGCGGCCACCAATTATTTTTTCAACCGATGATGGCAGGGAAGCCCGTCCCGGCCTGATTCAACGCACGCGGCATCGAGATCCCGTATCCGCATCTGACGGTCTATGCCGGGCAGGACAAGCAGGGCGGGGCACCCGAATTCAGGTTGCTTGCGCGGCGTGACAAGCCGCAAGTTTCCTGATTCCGTGACGCGCCTTTTCGATGCCGCGCTTCGAAGGCAACGGTTCACCGCGCTTGTATTGGTTCGCGTTGCGGTGGCATACTCGGGCTGCCGGGGGAAATAAGCTGGGCCGAGCGCCAACACCCAGCGCGTCAGTTTTCAAATCGTCACAGTCCCCGTTCATGTGTGCATGAACGAAGCGGGACTCCGTACACACCAACCAACCGGGATGGGCCGATGAAACTCTCGCTACGCTTCGTTCTTCCCCTTCTGCTGGTGCTGGCCGGCATCGCCTATGGCATCGCACCGCTGGTTGACCAATTGACCCTGCGCTGGTTCGTGAAGGATATCGACATGCGCTCCGTGCTGATCGCCAATACCATTCAGGAATCCCTGCTGGAACAATTGGAGGCAGGCAAGCGAGCCAAGACTGTAGGCTTCTTCAATAGGATCACGAAGGACGAACGGTTATACGGCATAGGTTACTGTGCCACTCCGGCGGGGACTGTGTTGGCCAGCCGCTCGCTCCCCGAGCAGATACATTGTCACGATCTCGAAAGCTGGATGGGGCCGGGCCAGCATCTGTTGCAGACCGCGACCGGGCCGCTGCACGTGACAGTGAAGCCGATGGAGAGTGAAGCTGCGCCTGCGGGACGCCTGGTGCTGGTGCACGACATGAGTTTTGTCGAGCGCCGCAGCGAGGAGACCAAGCTCTACGTTTTCTATTTCTTCATGGGATTGGCGCTGGTCATCTCGCTGATCACGGTGGTCATCGCGCAGCTCTCGTGGCGCGGCTGGATGTCCGGCATGCAGGCGCTGCTGCGCGGTGAAGGTTTGCTGCGGCAACCGGGCGCGGGCGTGCAGCCCAGACTGTCCGAATTCAAACCGATCGCGCGCGACTTGCAACGGCTGATCCATGAACTCGAATCCGATGCGCGCGCGCGCGACGAGGACCAGATCACCTGGTCGCCGGAGTCGCTGCGCGCCATCCTGCACGGCGAGCTGCGCGGCGAGGATGTGATCGTCGTGTCCAACCGCGAACCCTACATCCACCAGCGCCGCGGCGACCGCATCGAGGTGCAGCAACCGGCCAGCGGCCTGGTTACCGCGCTGGAACCGATCATGCGCGCCTGCTCGGGCACCTGGATCGCGCACGGCAGCGGTTCGGCGGACCGCGAGGTGGTCGACAAGGATGATCGTGTCGCGGTGCCGCCGGACCATCCCGCCTACCAGATACGCCGCGTCTGGCTGACACCGGAAGAGGAGGCCGGTTATTACTACGGTTTCGCCAACGAGGGTATGTGGCCACTCTGCCATATCGCACACGTGCGGCCGACCTTCCGTTCCAGCGACTGGGCGCAGTACGTGGCGGTGAACCACAAGTTCGCCCAAGCGGTGGTGAGCGAGTCAAAGACGAAGAACCCCATCGTGCTGGTGCAGGACTACCATTTCGCGCTGTTGCCGAAGATGATCCGCGAAGAACTGCCCGACGCCATCATCATCACTTTCTGGCACATCCCCTGGCCCAACCCGGAATCGTTCGCCATCTGTCCGTGGCGCGACGAAGTGCTCGCCGGGATGCTGGGCAGCAGCATCCTCGGTTTCCATACCCAGTTCCACTGCAACAACTTCGTCGACACGGTGGACCGCTTCCTTGAGGCGCGCGTCGACCGCGAGTCCTTCACCGTCTCCTTTGGCGGCAAGACCACCGCGGTGCGGCGCTACCCGATCTCCATCGCCTGGCCGCCCGAGCCCGAGATGGTGGCCAAGCCCATCGCCGATTGCCGCAGTGACATCCGCAGCAAGAACGGTCTTCCGCCGGAGCACAAGCTCGGTGTCGGTGTCGACCGCCTCGACTACACCAAGGGCATCGTCGAACGTTTCCATGCCATCGAGCGCCTGCTGGAACTGCATCCGGAATGGATAGGGCGCTTCTCCTTCGTCCAGGTCGCCGCCCCGACACGCACGGGTATCGACGAATACCGGCACCACGAGGTGCAGGTGCGCGAACTGGCTGCGCGCATCAACGCTCGCTTCGCGCAGAGCGGTCCGCCGCCCATCGTGCTCAAGGTCGAGCATCACGAGTCGCGCGATGTCTACGAATACTTCCGCGCCTCCGACCTGTGCTTCGTCAGCAGCCTGCACGACGGCATGAACCTGGTGGCCAAGGAGTTCGTCGCGGCACGCGACGACGAGCGCGGCGTGCTCATCCTGTCGCAATTCACCGGCGCTGCACGCGAACTGCCGGAGGCGCTGATCGTCAATCCCTATGATGCCGACCAGTGCGCGACGGCGTTGAATATGGCCCTGGTGATGCCGGCCGAAGAACAGCGCGACCGCATGCGCCTGATGCGAGGTCTGGTGGCGGAGTTCAATGTGTTCCGCTGGGCCGGCCGCATGCTGCTGCATGCGGCGGCGATGCGTCGCCGCAGCAGGTTGGGCGAGAAGAACGGCAGGGGGGGGTGAGCATGCAGGCATTGTCGCCGCCGACCGCCAGTCTCGAATGGGCGTACTTCCTCGATGTCGACGGTACCCTGATCGATATCGCCGAGACGCCGGATGCGGTCATCGTCGATGCGGCGCTGCTCGACCTGATCGCGCGCCTGTACCGGCTAAGCGGCGGCGCGATGGCGCTGGTCAGCGGCCGCGCGATCTCCGATCTGGAGAAACTGCTGAGCGCGCTGCACTTGCCGCTAGCAGGCCAGCACGGTCTCGAACGGCGCGATGCGGCCGGACGGCTGTGGATGCATGCGGCGCCGCCGGCGGCCAAATGCACCATCAAGGAAGCGTTGGCTCCGGTGTTGGCTCAGCACTCGGATCTGCTGCTTGAGGACAAGGGACTGACGCTGGCGCTGCATTACCGCCAGGCGCCGCAACTGGCCTATTACGTACAGCGCTTGATGAACCAGTTGGCGCGTGAGGCCGACGCCGGACTCGAGGTGCAGCAAGGGAAATGCGTCGCCGAGATAAAACCTTCCGGTATCGACAAGGGTACGGCGGTGGCGGAGTATCTGGCCGAGGCGCCCTTCACGGGACGGCGCGCTGTGTTTATCGGCGATGATCTCAACGACGAGCACGGTTTTGCCGAAGTGAACCGGCTCGACGGCATTTCCATCAAGGTAGGCAAGGGCCCCAGTTGCGCCCGCTATCGCCTGCCCGATGTGGCAGCGGTCAGGCGCTGGCTGGGCGATGCACTGAGAGGAGAATAATGAACAATCTGGACCAAGCTTTGATCGGCAACTGCACCATCGGCGCGCTGGTCGATGCGCGCGCGACCATCACCTGGGGCTGCTTTCCGCGCTTCGATGGCGACCCGGTGTTCTGCTCCCTGCTCAGGGATACCGACGATTACGGATTCTATGCCATCGAACTCGCGGATTGCGAACGCACCGAGCAATACTATCTGGAAAATACCGCGATTCTGCTGACGCGTCTTTACGACAGCCATGGCGGCGCTATCGAGATCACGGATTTTGCGCCGCGCTTTGGTCAGTACGGCCGCATGTTCCGCCCCATGATGCTGGTGCGCCGCATCCGGCGACTCACGGGCAGTCCGCGCATCACCCTGCGTCTGCGCCCCGCCTGCGAGAACGGGGCGGGGCGGCCCGAGATCACCTGGGGCAGCAATCACATCCGCTACGTGGCGCCCACGCTCACGCTCCGGTTGACCACCGATGCCTCGCTGACCGCATTGCTGCAGGAGACGCCGTTCTTCCTGGAGGATACGGTCACGCTGCTGCTCGGTGCCGATGAGACCGTGCACGAAGGCGCCGGTGAGGTCGGTCGCCGCTTCCTCGAAGAGACCGTCCAGTACTGGCACGAATGGGTGCGCTTCCTCGGCATCCCCTACGAGTGGCAGGAGGCGGTGATCCGCGCCGCGATCACGCTCAAGCTGAACGCCTACGATGACACCGGCGCCATCGTCGCCGCCATGACCAGTTCAATACCCGAGTCGGCGGGGAGCGGGCGCAACTGGGATTACCGCTATTGCTGGCTGCGCGACGGCTACTTCGTGGTCAATGCACTGAACCGCATGGGTGCCACGCGCACCATGGAGCGCTATCTCAGCTACATCGTCAACATCGCCGCCAACTCCGGCGGCGAACCGCTGCAGCCGGTCTACGGCATCGACGGCAGGGCAGAACTGGAAGAACGCGTGGCGCCCGAGTTGGCCGGGTATCGCGGCATGGGGCCGGTGCGCATCGGCAATCAGGCCTACCGTCAGGTGCAGCACGACGTCTACGGTTCGGCCATCCTCGCCGCCACCCATATCTTCTTCGACCGGCGTCTCACCCGGCGCGGCGACGAGGCCTTGTTCCACCGCCTTGAGCTGCTGGGCGAGCAGGCCGTGCGTTGCTATGACCAACCGGATGCCGGTTTGTGGGAGCTGCGCGGCAGCGCGCGCGTACATACCTTCTCCGCCGTGATGTGCTGGGCGGCCTGCAATCGTCTGGGGCTGATCGGCGAGCGGCTCGGATTGTCCGAACGCGCCGCGTACTGGCACGAACAGGCGCGGCTGATCCATCAGACCATCAGCCAGCGTGCATGGAACAAGCAACGCGGGGCTTTCGTCTCCACCTTCGACGGGGAGGCGATGGATGCCAGTCTGCTGTTGCTTGCTGAAGTGGGTTTCCTCGACGCCGCCGATCCGCGTTTTGCCGCCACGGTCGAAGCGGTGGAAAAAGACCTGCGTCGCGGCGACTTCATCTTCCGCTACATCGAGAAGGACGATTTCGGCGAGCCCGCGAACGCATTCCTCGTCTGCACCTTCTGGTATGTCAACGCGTTGGCCGCGCTGGAGCGGCGCGAGGAGGCGCGCGAGCTGTTCGAGAAGTTGCTGGCCCGCCGCAACCGCCACGGTCTGCTGGCCGAGCATATCGATCCCGACACCGGAGAGCAGTGGGGCAACTTCGTGCAGACTTACAGCATGGTGGGTTTAATCAATGCCGCGATACGGTTATCGGTACGCTGGGATCAGGCTTTTTAGAGACTGCGGGATACAAACATGGAACTGCATCAATTTTTTCTCTTCCTCGCCATCATCCTGATTGCCGCGCGGCTGCTGTCGGAGACGGCGGCGCGCTTCGGCATTCCCTCGGTGATCGGCGAGCTGGTGGCCGGTCTGCTGATCGGCCCTTCGCTGCTGGGCTGGGTGTCGCCCGACACCACCATGAAGCTGCTGGCCGAGATCGGCATCATCCTGCTGCTGTTCGAGGTGGGCATGGATACCAACCTGAGCCGTCTGGCACGCTCAGGCGGCAAGCCCTACATCGTCGCGCTGGTCGGGTTCGCACTGCCGTTCGCGCTGGGCTACGCCATCAGCGCCTGGGTGTTCGGCCTGCCCGAATTGACCGCGCTGTTCATCGGCGGCACGCTCACCGCCACCAGCATCGGCATCACCGTGCGCGTGCTGGACGATCTCGGCAAGCGCCAATCGGACGAGGCGCAGATCGTGATTGGTGCCGCGGTACTGGACGACATTCTCGGCGTGCTGGCGCTGGCTTTCCTGTACCAATTTGCGGTGGAACATGAGGTGTCGGTCAGGGCGGTGAGCGAGGTCGGCCTGTATATTCTGTTGTTCATGCTGCTCGCCCCGTTCGTGGCAAAACTGGCCGCGATGATCATCGACCGGTTAGACCAGCACGCGGCCACACCTGGGCTGCTGCTGACCATGGTGCTGTCATTGATCCTGCTGTTCTCCTGGCTGGCGCATGCGGTCGGAGCACCCGAGATCATGGGCGGCTTCGCGGCCGGGCTGGCGTTCGGTCAGCATTTTGGCTTCCGGTTCCCGTTGGGGAAGGCCGTGCTCAATCTCAAACCCAGTCCGAAACTGGCGCACCGTTTGGAAGAACAGATGCGACCGCTGATCCACACCTTCTCGCCGCTGTTCTTCGTGATGGTCGGTGTCTCGCTGAATCTGAGCGATGTGAACTGGGGATCCGGGTTCGTCTGGATGCTGGCAGGATCGTTGCTGCTGGCCGCTTTTGCGGGCAAGTTCGCTTCCGGCTTCTGCATCCGCGAACCTCGCCGAAACCAGATCGCCATCGGTCTTTCCATGGTGCCGCGCGGCGAGGTAGGGCTGATCTTTGCCCAGTTGGGCTTCAGCCAGGGCATCCTCAACGGCGAGCTGTATGCCGCGATGCTCATCGTCATCGCACTCACCACCATATCGCCGCCGTTCCTGCTCAAGTGGTTCTACGGCAGGAACGCCGCTTAAGCTCCGCCGTAAAAAGAGGGTTTGCTCAGCGGATCCTCGGATAGCGAAGGTGTCGGCGGCGGGCGGCGCGGGAAGCGCACGCTGATCAGCGTGCCTTTGCCGCCGCTGCCAGCGTCCAGTCTGAGCGTGGCATGGTGGCGTTTGGCGACTTCGGCCACGATGGCGAGGCCGAGTCCGCTGCCGCTCTGGCCGGTACCGAGCACGCGGTAGAAGCGTTCGAACACGCGTTCGCGGTGCTGCGGGTCGATGCCGGGGCCGTTGTCTTCCACGCTCACTACGCTGCCCTGAGCCGTGGTGTCGACGCTGACAGTGATGTGCCCGCCGGCGGGCGTATAGCGGATGGCGTTGTCGATCAGGTTGTTGAGCATCTCGATCAGGCTGTTCGCATCGCCCAGTATCTCTTCCGCAGCGACGGCGCCGTCGAAGCCGAGATCGATGTTCTTCTCCAATGCCGCGGTGATCCAGCCAGCCGTGCATTCCTGCGCCAGCTGATTGAGTTTCAGCGGCACGAAGTTCTCGCTGTCCTGGCCGCCGGGCTCGTTGCGTGCCAGCGCCATCAACTGGGTGACCAGACGGATAGCGTGGCGTGTGCTGGTGAGGATATGCTCGAGCGCCTGTTGTTTCTGCTCCGGATCTTCGGTGCGCAAGGCGAGTTCTGACTGGGTCTTCAGACCCGCGATCGGGGTGCGCAACTGGTGCGCGGCATCGGCGACGAAACGCTTCTGTGCCTGCATCGCCAGTTGCAGACGATCGAGCAGGTTGTTCACCGCGTCGATCAGCGGGCGTACCTCTTCCGGCGCAACACTGCCGTCCAGCTGGCCGAGGTCGTCGCGCCTGCGGTCCGAGACCTCCCGGCGCAGCTTTTCCAGCGGGGCCAGGCCCTGTTTCAGCGCGTACCACACGGCGGCCACCGCGATCAGGATCAGCAGCAGTTGCGGGATGACGATGTTGGCGAGGATGCCGCGTATCAGAGCCTGCCGCTGCTGGATGGTCTCCGACATATGCAGCTGGTACAGCTTCTTGCTGTCGGGGTTGTAAAAGACCAGGCTGATGTTGCGGGTCTTTTCGCCGTCGCGCTCACTGTTGCTGAACAGGGGGTTGATCTTGCCGCCGCGATGGGAGATCGGTCGTCCGAGGTTGGCGTTGCCGGCGAGCTTCTTGCCGTCGCGGTCGCTGACGGTATAGAACACTTTGTCCGGCGCGGTGGGGGAGGTGCCGTCGGGGAGTTGCAGGTCGATGTCCAGACGTTCCCTGCCGCCGCCCAGCCTGAGCTGTTCACCCACCGCCTGCGCGCGCTGCAACAGCACCTGATCGTAAGGTTTGTTGGCGTAGTTCAGCGTGGCGACATAACCGGCGATGGTACTGAACAGCCACAACACGAACAACGGGGTCAGCAGCCAGTTGATGAGGTGGACGCGCAGCGACAAGGCGCTGACGCCCGGTTCGGCGGGGCTAGCCATGCGTTGTGGAGACCTTGTCGATGATGTAGCCCAGCCCGCGGATGGTGCGGATGGTCACGCCGGCCGGCTCGATCTTCTTGCGCAGGCGGTGGATGTAGACTTCGATAGCGTTGCTGCTGGCTTCTTCCGAATAGCTGTACAGGCGTTCAAGCAATTGTTCCTTGCTGATGACCCAGCCGATGCGCGACATCAGTGCTTCCAGCACGCTGAGTTCGCGCGTGGTGAGATCCAGCGTCTCGCCGTTGATCATCGCGCGCCGCCCGACGCTGTCGAACGCCAGCGTCCCGCAGTTGTACACCGGATTCACGCCGCATTGCCCGCGCCGGATCAGCGCGCGAACGCGCGCTTCCAGTTCCGGCAGACTGAACGGTTTGATCATGTAATCGTCCGCGCCGAGGTCGAGTCCCTTGACGCGGTCTTCTTCGGCATCGCGCGCGGTAAGAATGATCACCGGTACCTGGCGGTTCTTCTCGCGCAGGCCTTTTAGCACACTGAAACCATCGACTTTGGGCAGCCCCAGATCAAGGATGACCAGGTCGAACGGCTGTTCGCCGCTGAGAATGGTGTTGGCCGCCTGTCCGTCCTTGACGCAATCGACCGCATAGCCCGACTGGCGCATGGATCGGCATAGTCCGTCGGAAAGGACTTCATCGTCTTCGGCGATCAGGATGCGCATGGCTTTGTAAGTTGTCTGTAAGGAAGGCGCATTATGTTTCGATTCTGGGACGGATGGGTAGGGGAGTATCACACCCGTCTCTCGTGGGGCTATTCTAAGTGGATGGCGTGAATTGTCCAAGCCGCAGACCAGCTGGATCCGGTAAGTGGCCTTGCGTTTCCGTCGTTACGGGTCGCCCGTCTTGTAATTGGTGTAAGGGATCACCTTTTTATCTTAGGGGGAAACATGCAACTTACTGCGAAACACAAGGAGTACTGGCAGAGGAATCTCCGCGTGACCGGGATACTGCTGGCGCTCTGGTTCATCGTCACGTTCGTCATCGGTTACTTCGCGCGCGATCTTCAATCCATCACCATCCTCGGCTTCCCGTTCCCGTTCTATATGGGCGCGCAGGGGTCGCTGATCATCTATGTGCTGATCATCTGGTATTACGCCCGTGCCATGGGCAAACTGGATCGTGAGTACGGCGTTCATGAGGGAGACGAATAATGGCTACCCAATCACAAGCACAGTTCTTTTCATCGCTGAAGCGTTACTACTCCTTCTATACCGGGGGCTTCGTCGCTTTCGTGATCCTGGTCGCCATCCTGGAACAGATGGGCGTGCCGAACAAGATCCTCGGCTACATCTTCCTGGCTGCGACCGTTCTGCTGTATGCAGGTATCGGCGTGATGTCGCGCACCGCGGACGTGTCGGAATACTACGTGGCAGGACGCCGCGTACCGGCGCTGTTCAACGGCATGGCGACCGGTGCAG
>Ga0209417_1005148_pt1 | contig 14702 bp, 13 predicted proteins | sample RifGroF2_FD_184002 | JGI IMG/M metagenome (GOLD analysis project Ga0209417, IMG submission 184002) | Groundwater microbial communities from Rifle, Colorado, USA - Groundwater F2 (SPAdes) (version 2) | ecosystem: Environmental > Aquatic > Deep subsurface > Groundwater | place: Rifle, Colorado... | reverse complement strand
CAGGAGTGGTTTGGAAAATGGGTTGTTGTTTCAGTGGTTTAGGCCGAATGGTGTTGAGGGAATTTTATCAGATCTTAAACTTGCGGCAAACTCTTTATGGACATTGGACCTTGATCAGGAGACTGCCGCAGATAAGTATAGGGATTACTACTTAACAACAGGGGCGCTTCCTAATGACTGGATGCCGGTTAAACAAACTGAGTGGAATATGTCCCGGAAATTCAATCCTTGCCCGGAGGGCTGGAGACTTCCGACAAGGGCTGATTTTGACGCACTGATTGCATTGGGAAGTACAGCTGTCACTAATCCTTTATTAGGAGTTGACAATTTGATAGGCAGATGGTATGGTCCAAATCATGACGACCCGGATGTTCGAACAACTACAGCAGTATTCTTACCGGTTACCTACACTCTTGGAACAGCAGGAGGTGCCAGAACCACATCAAATACCAATTCCTATTACTGGACAACATCAGCCACAGGAACAAATAATCGAGATGGGGTTGTATTGTATTTCTCACCAACTTCAACAACAAATAACACCCAGGCAAGAGAAAGGGCCAACGGCTGTGCAATAAGGTGCGTTAAAGATGTAAACCCATCCGTAAATACAGTATTGTATACAATTAAACCATATGATATTAAATATGATGGTGCAACAGTAGGTGGTAATATTGAATATCAGGGAAGCCATCCAATAACAGAAAGAGGTGTTTTCTATGGGACGGCAGTTGATCCTGCATCATTAAAAGTTATTGCCCCTTCGGCAGGTATTGGTGAGTTTACAGTTAATCTTACCGGCTTGATTGAGTATACCTCATATTTTGTCAGAGCCTATGCAAAAAATTCAGCAGGGACAACATATTACGGGGACCAATATAAGTTTGTTCCTAAATATATTAATACTGAAAGTTACGGAGGTCAGGAGGTTACAATAGATGGTGTGACATGGGCGCCCTGGAACGCGGGCTACAGTGAAGCTTATCCCTACGGGTTATTATATCAGTGGCATAGAAAGTTTGGGCAGGTTTATGAGGGTACCCCTTCAACTGCAACTCCAACCTCAGCAACTGTAGTTAACAAATACTCCAACAAAGATACATACTACTGGTACTCATCAAGCACATTTAAATATGATTGTATTTCACCTCAACTTACATCATGGAGTATGACTATTGAACACAATCCGTGCCCTGTTGGATGGAGAGTGCCTACTGAAAATGAAATGTTGTCACTTATTGCAGCAGGACACACCTGGACAAATTCGGGTCCAAATAGTATGAAAGGAAGATGGTTTGGAGGAAACCATAGCACTGATCATCAAGGAAGTATTTTTCTTCCGGCATCCGGATATAGAGATATTACATCGAAGACATCTATTGTAAGAGGAAGCGTAGGATGCTATTGGACTTCGGGTTCAACCCCATCATCTCCATATAATTCATTTTTTATGAATTTTACCAGTACTCAAATAGATAGTGGATATAATTATCGGGGAATGGGTTATTCAGTTAGATGTGTAAAAGAATAAATAAGCAGATGGTTGATAATAAGGGTTATATCGAATACAACTAGACATTCCAGGTTCTTTTTTGTTATGATACTATTGGGCTACTCCATAAGATGCATTAAACAATAATAAAAAATTATGCAAAAAATTGTGGGCCATAAAACCAATTTGAACATACTTTTAACACTCTCAGCATACATATTTACACATTCAGAATTTATTAAATTATTACGTCATTAACACTCCATACCTTTGCAGTCCTTAAAAAATAACGTTTTTATGAAATTAAAGAGTCTATTATTGTTCGCAGCTTTGTTTCTGCTGTCTAATCTTGGAAACGCTCAAGAGCGTAACAGAATGTTTGGTTTTGAAATTAATGCCGGACCTTCCGTTGCATTGGGAAAATTAGGAGACCACAGTTTAAATACTGGCAAAGGAATTGAAGGAATTGTTAGTTTTATGCCAATTAAACATTTTGGAGTTTTTGCCGGTTGGGGCTGGAATCTATTTAAAGATGGAAGATATGATTTCGAAGATAATGGCTACATGCTTGGACTTCAATTTAAGGACAATTTCAATGAATCAAAGTTTTCTTATTACCTTAGAGCCGGTGGAGTATACAACCATATTGAAGTTGAAGACGCGACCACAAACGAAGCTGGTGCTTTTCATTCAGACAGCGGCCATGGCCTTGGAATCCATGCATCAGGTGGAGTCCAGTATGATTTAGGTAAAGGTTGGGGTATAAATTCAAATCTGAAATTCCAGCACTTGAAAAAGGATGTTGAACTTCCTGACCATACAGGAGAATGCAGAACAACTTCAGCAAATTTGAACTACCTAGCACTTAAAATTGGTATCGTTAAATATTTTTAATCTACTTGAAACAGTAAATTATTGAATATAGGCCGATTATTCAGACCTTTCTCAACCAGGAGTATTATTTTACTCTTGGTTGAATTGTCGTTTATACTACAGATAATTGTAATTACTCATAATCATTACTCCGGTTACCATGTTGTGGAGAAATTGCACTTTGCAGTTATAGGTGCAGTTATTGGTACAATTATTAGTACTATAGCAGGTCTTATCGTCTCAATTCTCAATCTCGCTGTTATTCGGTTTCTCAACTCCCATTTCTTATGGACAGAACGCTTTCTTAAAAGAATCTTTACCCAGGTTGCATTGACAATAATTATTGGAGGTACAATTTCTGCCATTACTACTATTGTTTACAATTATTTCAATCCGTACACAGAGGAGTTTGGTGGCGTTCTTCTAAGTAATATTCTAATCATTTCGGTTGTTAACATTCTTCTTATGACAATTCTAGAAGGATGGATATTTTTTAATGAAAGCACACATGAAAAGCAGAAAACAGGCGGGCTGAAATATGAACTATCTCAGGTAAAATTTGATATTCTGAAGAGTCAGATTAACCCTCATTTTATGTTCAACAGTTTAAATGTTTTATCAATCCTTATTAAAAAGGATGTGCCTAAAGCACAGAAATTTATTGAGGACTTCTCTATAGTTTACAGATATGTCGCAGAGACAATTGAAAAACCATTGGTAACACTTGGCCGAGAGCTTGATTTTATTGAATCATACCTATATCTGCAGAAAATAAGACATGGCGATCAGCTCTCCTATTCTACGAAAATTTCCGGCGATTTATTAGAATTCATGCTACCTCCGCTATCGCTACAGGTTATACTTGAGAATGCAATTAAGCACAATATAATTAACGATACAACCTCATTCTGCATTGAAATCTACAGTCATAATACAACACTTATTATAAAAAACAAACTTACGCCCAAGATCTCTACCGATTCAACCGTTGGAATTGGTTTGAAAAATTTGACAAAAAGATATGGTTTCGTTTGTAACAAATACCCCGAATTTAAAAAGGCAAATGGATATTTCATTGCAAAATTACCATTGATAAAATCAGATATATGAAAATACTAATTATTGAAGATGAAGCTCTTGCAGCTGAAAGACTCGAGGAGATGCTTGCAGAAATTGATCCGTCACTTGAGATTGCAGCCAAATTAGGGTCTATCAAAGAATCCACAGAATGGCTTAGGGAAAATCATGCCGATCTGATTTTTCTTGACATACAACTTTCTGATGGAATAAGCTTTACAATATTCGAGAAAGTAAAGACAAGAACTCCTGTAATTTTCACCACTACATACGATCAATATGCAATAAAAGCATTTGAATTAAACAGTATCGCTTACCTGCTAAAGCCCATTAGCAGTAAACATCTGGAAGACGCAATTGCTAAGTTCAAATCATTTAAAACGGCCTATGCAATTGATGTAAATGCATTGTCTGAACTGTTTATGCAAAAGAAACCGGATTATAAAGAGCGGTTTTTAATTCAGATTGGTCAGAAATACAAAAAAATTGATGTACAGGATATTGCCTATTTTTATGCTTCCGATACCGGAATAAATTTGAAGACACTATCAGGGGCTTCATATCCAGTTGATTTCCCAATTGAGAAAATTGAATCAATGATAAATCCCAATCATTTTTTTAGAATCAATCGCAAACTCCTTATCTCTCAAAGCTCTATCTCAAATATGACAGCATATTCCAGAGGAAGAATTAAGATTTCTCTGATTCCCGAAATTGAATCAGAAATTGATGCGATTGTTAGCATAGACCGGTCTGCAGATTTTAAGAGATGGCTTAACAAATAAAGTAATTAATGGGACTACGAGAACTGCTGAATACATTTAAAAGCCTTGCCGGATTTTTGCTATGCATTGCGATTATCCTGCAATCAGGAATTATTGCATACGATCATTTTAATGGTGTTTATGAAGCTCATACTACTGCAGAAATAATAACCAATATATCTGAAAGGTCGTTTATTGGTTTTATATCAAGTCTTGTTGTTGCAGTCCCGTTCATTTACATAATATCGATACTAAATATTCGCAAACCATGGGGAAAATATATAATTCAGAGGTTTTTAATTGAATTGTCTCTTATTATTATATTATCATTTCTGATATCTTCATTGGTTTATACGATTATTAATAACTTCTATAGAAGTATAGACCTCACAGATCACTCTATAATCCAATGGACATTAATTTACTCTGTAACAAACCTGATTTTTGTCTCTTCTCTTGAGGGTTATCTTTTCTTTCATGAAAGCCAGAAATCAAAGTTTGAAGCGGCAAAACTTCGTAGTGAAATTGCAGGAATTAAATTAGAAATATTGAAGAGCCAGATTAACCAGCATTTCATGTTTAATAGTCTTAATGTATTATCCGGTTTGCTTAAAAAAGACCCCGAAAAGGCACAACAATTTATAGAGGAGTTTTCAAGCATATATCGTTATGTTCTTGAATCTATTGAGCAACCTCTAACAAATCTTGAAAAAGAGCTGGGATTTGTGAAATCATACCTGTTTCTTCAGCAAATACGATACGGCAGGAGCCTGTCATTCTCTGAGAATATTTCACCGGATCAACTAGAGAAGATGCTCCCGCCACTATCACTGCAAGTGATTCTTGAAAATGCTATTAAGCATAACATTGTCAATGAAGATCGTCCATTATTAATTGAGATGTATAGCGATGGCGAGTCATTGATAATCCGTAACAATTTTCAGCCAAAAATTTCAAATATTGAATCCTCCGGACTGGGGCAAAAAAACATCAAACGAAGGTATCAGATTATTTGTAATCAGTCTCCTGAGTTTGTTCTGGAAAATGGCTATTACACAGCAACGCTACCTCTTATTTGCGATTATACTTTCGAGGGTATTAAGAAACTGTTTTAAGGTAGATCTGCTAATTGTAAGTGCCGGATCAATGCGCAGTACCTCCGTCCCTGGCCTTTTACAAACAATAAAGCCGGACTCCAGTAATTCTTCGTATACCTCTTCTGACCTGCTTGTAAATTCTAAAGCTATCATTAATCCTCTTCCTCTTACATCCTTAATAATTGGATAGCTTCTTTTCATTCTGTTAAGGCTAACTCTCATGAAATCCCCTTTTCTGTTACACTTTGAAAGAAGCTTCTCACCTGTTATTACATCTATAACTTGTTCCGCTACAGTAGCTCCAAGCGGATCATTTTGATGTGACTGAGCATAGACAAATTTGATTTTGGAGAGCAAGTTTGTAATATTTTCAGACAATACTGCAGCACTTACAGGATAGCCATTTCCCAGACCCTTACCCATAGCAACAATATCTGGTTGTACTGGATAGTGTTGATATCCAAACCATTTTCCAGTCCGGCCAATACCAGTCGTAACTTCATTGGCAATGAAAATGCCTTTATTCGATTTAATTTTTGAAACAATTTTTTCAATTAAACTCTTAGACGGGAAACGAACATGGCCAGAAGAGCTCCCCGGTTCAAACAGAAATACTCCAATTTTACTAAATGGAATTTTCTGAAAACTTTCACAATCCCCTTTACAACCCTCTCCTCCTTTACAAGAACACTCTAATCGATTATATATATACCATTTATCGCTATTCCTGGCATAAGCATCTCCATAGGCTCCAAAATAGGAATCTGAAAAAGCCAGAACCATCTTGCTTTCATTAATTGTTCTCGATACTCGAAGCCCAAATTCGACAGCCTCACTTCCTGAACAAAAGAACTCACATTTTCCCTCTGGCATATCTGTAATTGCCAGCAGCTTTTTTGCTGTTATGCCAATTTGAGGATTTGCATAGCAGAAGCCCGTATGTGTAATCTTCTTTAATTGATTGCTTATAGCTTTATTTACTTTTTTGTTGTTGTGGCCTATGTTTGTGCACCACACTCCAGATTCCAGATCTACAAAACGCTTACCATTTACATTATACAAATAGCAGTTATCTGCTTTTACAATATCAGTGAATTTCAATATATGGCCACAACTCCAGACAATATTCTTCATAGAATGTTTTTTGTTTTTCAAAATTATAAAGAATATAATATTCTTAATGCAAAAATTAGTGAAGGAGTCATAAACACCCCTGATAGCGGATATTGCCGATTCAGACACGTATTAAACAATCTCACAGAGAATATTTTTTCGCGCTGATCATATTTATTTATAATTGTTATTCGTGATTTGTATAAATATTTTAGAGACCTGAAAATGAAAATTAAAATAATTAATGCCTGCATACTAATAATCTTACTGACAAGCATTGCATCCAACGGACAGTCCGCAGAAAGAGTTCCTGTTGACGACAACTTTACAATAACACTGGCTTTCCACAAGACAGATACTGTACTTGTCGTAATTCCGGACACCTATACCTTGTCATATACAGATAAACATGATATTGAAAATTATGTTTTCTGGGATAAGTGGCAAAAGAAACCGGCATACAAATACAAACGAGAGAAGGAGCTAAGTGAGTCAGATTTATCAATGAATATACAGTTTTATGGCCCCTATTACCTCTTTTATGATAAAAGTCTGCTAAATATTCCCTTTAAGCAGATAAAAGATGGTTTTTCACTGGCAGGAGTTGATTATGACTCCCAAAATGATGCATTTTTTTACATAAATAATGATGCAACAAGAATGTATACTTGTAAAAACTCAATTCATTTAAATAATGTATACATACCCTTTGGCTCCGGGGCATATCAGCTTTACATTTTCAGAGGTAATGAGCTGATGATTAGCGGATTCTCAGACAGCCAAAGTGGAAAGCTCAGATTAAATAATATGACTGCCTTGAGACAGAACTATTTTAATCAAATCTCAACAAATTATTTCGATTTTGAGATATCAAAAGAGCTTAAACTTGAATCAATAAAAGAAATTATGACTCGTGATATTGATTCCTATGTAAATTCCCTGTACGGGCATTTGCAAATTGATTCAAATATTAAAAGGCTTAAAACCTATGTGTATTCGAACATGTCAGATCTTCAATTTTTCATAGCAGTCCCAAAAGCAATGACTGTATATGGCAAATCAATCGGTAACATTTCCCATTTGCAAAACTTTGACCTTACAATTTTCAAACACGAGACAGCACATAGCATTATTGAAAACAAAATCGGGAAAATATCAAATGCTTTTTTCCTTGAAGGCTTTGCAACTTATACTTCATACTTTTATTCAAATGAGGCATATTTAAATGATCTGGAAATTGCTCGTTCCAATATTGACCTTCTGAATAAGAATATAATGCTGGATAACTCTACTGATTTCTATTCAAATATGACTCATTATCCAATTTCTGCTACCTTTACTAAGTATATTATTGATCTAATAGGGTTAGATGAGTTTAAAAAGGCCTATTCGAGCGGAAATATTGAATATTCAATTTTAAACATAACCAGAAAAAACCTTGACCAGTTAATTGACGATTATAAAAAGAGCATACTTAAGTAATCTTATGAAAAAATTTCTATTATTTATTTTGATCTTATCCTCAGGATTAATCAAAGCAGAAGAGAGAAACCTGGTATGGAAGTTTCAGACAAACGGAAGAGTATACTCTTCTCCGGTAATTGTAAATGACATAATTATTACGGGAAGCGGAGACAGTTCTCTGTATGCGATTGATAAAAAGAGCGGAATTGAAAAGTGGCGTTTTAAAACCAAAGGGGCAGTTAATTCTACACCGTCGGTTCATGGCTCAAAAGCTGTTTTCAGCAGTACTGACGGGCTACTCTATGCAGTAAATATAAATACCGGTAAGCTAGAGTGGGTATTTGAATCAGGTGGTGAAAAGGCTTACGATATGTGGGATTACTACCTCTCTTCACCAATAGTTAGCAATGGTACTGTATTCTGGGGAAGCGGAGATAATCACCTTTATGCAATCGATGGAGAAAGTGGAAATCTTAAATGGAAATTCAAGGCTTCCGGAATAATTCATGCGACTCCGGCAGTTGACGGGAATACTCTGTACTTTGGAGATTTTGACGGATATCTGTATTCCATGAATGTAAGTGACGGTCTGTTAAACTGGTCATTCAGGACAGTTGGAGACAAATATTTTCCTAAAGGAGAGATCCAGAAAGGATTAACAATTGATGGTCAGAACATATACTTCGGGAGCCGTGACTACAATGTGTATGCAGTTAATAAAAAAACCGGCAGAGGTGTCTGGAATCTTAAAGAGGGCAGCTGGGTTATCTCAACTCCAACAATCAGTAACAACAGACTCTTTTACGGAACTTCTGACACACATGAGTTAGTTTGCCTCGACAAGGCATCAGGAAAGAAATTATGGAGCAAGGCTCTTCCAATGAGAGTTTATGGTTCTGCAATAATAGTTAACGAAATTATCTATTTTGGCTGCTTTGACGGTATTCTGCGAGGGCTTAATATCAATAACGGAGAATTAAAATGGATGTATCAGACATCCGGAAGCAGAGAGAATTATTCAAAAGTATTTGATAAAGAAGGAAAATTCAATTCCGGGTTCGAACTTTACGGTAAGGATTATATTGAATCTGAACGTATCATACACACTCTTGGCTCAATTCTTTCGACACCAGTTATGGAAGAAGGTATTATTTATTTCGGGAGTTCAGATGGAGGTATATATGCAGTAAGACTTAATTCTGAAGAAAATCCAAATCATCCTTAGAGTAAACCTTAGGGACCGGGAGTAATCTCTTTTTCTTCCAGCAATAAATTGCCTCCTTAATCGTACACTTAGGATTGTCTTGCAGAAATGCCCTTATGTATGTGTTATATTCAAATTGCGGCAGAATATCAGTTTTGTAATTAGGATCTCTCTTCAAATCAGAGATTTCCCTCCATTTAATGATGGCATCTGCTAAACTTTTTCCATGGTTCTGCTTTATCCAGTTCATAAATTCAACATTAAACCTGAAATTATCTCCAATATGCATAATGAAAAACTTTCTTACATTTTCACTATTTTTATAATTATCAGTAATTAGTGTTTTGAGTGTGAGCCTTTCATTATTCCAATCAAAACGGGATAGAGCTTTACTAACTATTTTCTCATTTACTTGCAGCTTTCTGCCAGATTCTAAATAGACTTGAATTCTATCAGAAATTTCAAGTTTCCCTCCGGATGTGCTTAATCCTGCCTCTTTGCAGAAATGAATTAACTCCTCTTTAAGCCAGTAGTTCAACTTAAAGTCCTCCGCAGAAATATCCCTGGTTAGCTTTGGCCTGGTTATCATGTTGAAAAATTGATCCGCCTTCTGATTATTAAAGTTTATGCAAAGTAACCGTAATTTTTTTAGTTTCCTGATCAACTACAACCTTATGTTTACCAAATTTCCCGGGTGCACCTTTTCCGTCATAATTGCTTATACCAACCGGCTCTTTGGGGATGCCCAAAATATTTGAATCCAGTTTTTTATTGGAATTTAAATCCTGATAGGCAGATACCAGATACGATCCACAAGGAAGATCAAATTCAACAATAACCTGACTTTCTCTTGGATTAATATATTTTGAGAGATACACCTCTCTTTTGTTATATGCATTTTCACCATTAAAAAGGGAAATATAAACAATACCTCCACTCTTTTGGACACTTTTAATTTCAACAAAGACTTTATTGCCGGCAATACAGAAACCTGAAAATAATATTGCTAATATACAAGTAGCTAAATGCTTCATAATTTAATGGTTATTATAGCGATGTTCTGTTAGCATGCCTTTTGGCAACATTTATAGCATCTCTCCATGAGTAATGGATATTAATTGCTCTTTCTTTACAGTTTTGACTGCAAAGACTGCAAAGAGTGCAATCAAGCTCCCTTGACGGAATCGCTTTATGGTTATGTATTTCTATTGCACCAACCGGACAAACTGAAACACATCTTCCACATCCCACGCAAAGATTTTGGTTAATCGTTACAATGTCTCCCCTGAGAGCAATATTTTCGTTATTTTCCCTGATGAAATAAGTATTTACAATTCCATCCTTAACAGGAAGATAGTGCTTAACATCCTTGTAATAATCCCGGACACAATACTCCGGTAGTATTTTTTTTATATAATTCACTGCATTTGCAACATCCTTTTCATTTGGTCTGCCACAATTTCCTCCTCCAAAAATTAGAAACGGCCCGGTCCCATCATAACCCCTTAACGTTATCTCTCCGGCAATTTTCTTTCCCTTCTTTACCAACACCTCTTTTAAAGGCGAATGATATCTCCCATGTATTGGGTTACCCCTGCTGGAGAAAATGAAAATACTCTGTTCCGAACTATCCATTTGCTCTGCAATTTTTATTATCGCAGGATGATGGCTGCCGAAATAGATACCCGAGCCGAATCCAATAGCTTCATATTCTGACAGATCAATCTCAGAGGCTTCAGATGCATTAACCATTTTACATCCGAGTGTTTGAGAAATCGCATCTGCTATCTTTTTTGTATTGCCTTTATAGATAGATTCGTAAATCACAATACATTTATTTTCTTTCATTGAATAATGTAATTTGAGAGAGTTGTATGCACCTCCGGTGTCATATAAAGAGGGCGCAAAAGTATCTCTATAAATATTTATTCTCCATTCAAGCTTGCTAACAGTGCATATTTTGATGCTGTATTTGTCATTTAAGTACCTGTAGCTGATATTGGTTCAATTATTTGATATAATACGCAACCACTTTCACACTAACAATTTACGCTTACAGCAACAAAAAAATAGATTCCCATTTATGAGAAGATATCTTTACCCGATTGAAAAATAGTCAAACAAAAACAACCCTTTTCTATGATTCCACAAATAAGTATTCAACAAGAAGATTATAAGCAAAATGAGTTGTCACGGATTAAATACATTGATTCATTACCCCATTTTCAGGAACAATTACTAGAAATTCAGATTGGGGAATCTAATTTCTATAATATTCTTTCAGGAGATATAATCATTGGACACTCTATTGTTACAAAAGAAAACAGGCTGATTGAGTTTTACCTGGAAGATCAGTATATATCAATTTGCAACTACATATTCGCATTAGTTATTTTTGACCTCAATATTTCATCAATATATTGCAAGACATATAATTCATTACTACTTAACTGCTGTCTGCAAATGAATTTGAAATATGAGGTTGTTCGAACACTATTCCGGGATTTGTCAAAAACACCTGCCATAGCAATTAATGATTTCCCCGTTAGAAGCGGAGGAATGAAAGATCTTTCTTTGTTATTGGCCTATACGGATGAATTGGGAATGACAGCGGAAGAACTGGATCAGCTCATTAATAAGGATCATATTTTCCTGAATATTGATAATAATGAACTTAAGGGATGTGTTTATATTTGTAAAGTCCACGATAACTGGGATGTTTACGATATTGGAATTTGGGTTAACCCAGAATTCAGAAACAGAGGCATAGCTACAAAGTTGTTTTCATTCATAATTAACTATTGTATGGAAAACAATCTGCCTTCTATATGCGGATGCGCAATAGATAACATTGCCTCTCAGAAAATACTGAACAAGAATGGCTTTGTTTCAAAGCATAGCCTTATAGAATTTAAAATATAAGTAATATTCAGGCAATATTTCTTTATTTTTGAATGTTATTCCCACAATATTCATGAATCAAATCTCATTCAAATGGCTATCCCAACATCAAGGTCAAAAAATCCTGCAACTATAACAATTGACGAGGAGAAATGCATCCTCTGCGGGAAATGCATTGAGGTCTGTAAAGATTTCAGCCTGGAAATAAGAGATAACAAATTAGTAACCTCAGCCAATCCGGTATTCGGATGCATAGGTTGCGGGCACTGCATGGCAATTTGCCCCGAGGGTGCAATTGAGATTACCGGCCGTGAGACCGAATATAAAGATCTTTTCATTTTACCCGAGGCTTCGCAGGCGGCAAACTACAATCAGCTTAATGCCCTGCTGGAAAGGCGGAGGAGCATTAGGGAATTTGCAGAAAAAGAGGTAAGCGCCGATATCATTGAGAAAATTGTTAATGCTGCCCGGACTTCGCCAATGGGACTGCCTCCATCTGATGTTAATGTGCTGATTCTTGGCTCCAGAGACGCCGTAAGGAGATTTGGGCTGGATTTCTGCAAATATTTAAAGGATATGCAGTGGTTTGTATCCGGATGGTTTCTTGCTTTGATGCGTCCGTTCTGGGGCAAGGCAAATGACGAGATGTTCAAAGGATTTGTCAAGCCAATGTTTAAATTCTTTATAAAGAAACGGGACGAAGGAATCAACATGGTCACATACGATGCTCCGCTTGCAATGTACTTCTACGGATCTCCTTACACAGACCCGGCAGACCCGATTATTGCGGCTACGGTTGCTATGTATGCTGCCGAATCACTTGGACTTGGCACATGTATGATTGGAAGTGTACATCCTCTCATCCAAAATGGGAAAAAGGCCCGGATGTTCCGTGAAAAATACAAGATTAAATACACAAGTCGTGAAGGTCTTATTGTTCTTTTTGGCTATCCGGCAGTTAAATATGAAAAGGGCATTAAACGAACTTTTGCCTCAGTTACAAACATTAACTAATCAGTTGACGCACACTTATCACACAACTATGTTAAAATGAAACATATGATAGTTTATACTCTTTATGGTTTACTGGCTGTGATAATTATCTTAGGCACAATTATTTATATTAACAGCCCCGGAAAGCCGGGACAATTAACTGACAATAATGGGCATTTAATTCCCGGAAGTATATCTGAAAAAACCTTCGTCAGCATTGGTGGTGTTAAACAAGGAATGTTCATCAGGAGTAAGAATCAGAATAACCCTGTTTTACTTTATCTTCACGGAGGCCCTGCTTTTCCTAACTATTTCCTGATCGAAAAATACAATCCGGGGTTAGAAAAGTATTTTACTGTATGCTATTGGGAGCAACGAGGCGGGGGCCTTTCTTACTCTCCGGAAGTAAAAAAAAGCAGTATGAACTTCTCTCAGCTTACAGCAGATGCCCTCGAAGTCACTAACTATCTCAGAACCCGCTTTAATAAAGAAAAAATATACATACTCGCCCATTCCGGCGGAACACCTATTGCCCTTAAGGCTGTTGCAGAGCAGCCTATGCTTTTTCATGCATATATTGCAATGGCACAAATGACTAATCAAGCCAAATCAGAAAGGCTTGCTTTAGACTTTATGCAAAATAGAGCCAAAGAATCCGGCGATAACAGAACATTTAGAAAAATTCAACAGCTTCGTAAAAATTCTGAAATTGATGGAATATTGTCATTTTTTCGGTCACCATCCAGAGATAAGTATATGCATTCAATGGGAATAGGCACTATGCGCAAAATGAAATCTGTCGCTAAAGGGGTATTTATTCCGGTATGGATGTGCAAGGCATACACTGTCAAAGAAAAATTTAACATCTGGAAAGCAAAGCTGACATTTGTTCCTAAGACCGGTATCTTCAAAGAGGTCATTGAAACTGACTTCTCCTCCCAGATTAATGAGCTGAAAGTACCTGTATATTTCTTTAGCGGAAAGCATGACTATACTGTGAATACCTCATTATCCAGAGACTATTTCAATAAGCTGAATGCTCCGTTAAAAGGATTTTACACTTTCCATAATTCTGCTCATAGCCCATTATTTGAAGAGCCAAATCTTGCAATGAAAATTATTGAATCAGACGTTCTCAGGGGGAAAAATACTCTTTCTGATGGCTATTAAGAGGCCGGGGGACCTTGCCTTACTTTTTCGCAACTATCAATATTTCTGCTAGTTAACTACATCAACTTTTCCAAAAATCATAAATTTTGGAAAAGTTTGCACACCTAACCACCACCAGATTAATCACTTGCGAAAAAGTAAGGCAAGGTCCGGTTTTGAATCTCGTAAAACAACATTGTCAATTTTATAGTGTCTGTTTTGACATTTTTCAGATATTTTTACCACTTTTTTGTTGTTTTACGGAATATTCGAACTAACTTTGCATCAAATTCAGCCTATGGCAACAAAACAAGATGTAGAACGATTCTTGAATGAGTTCCATGAAAAAATGAAGATCTGGGATATTTTCTTCCGTGACGAAAGGGGGAAAAATACTCAGACATTGGCAGATTTAGAAATCAGGCCGGCTGACAGAGTTAAAATTATCAGAGAAATTTCAGCTATCGATTATTCCGAAGGCCCGCTGGAAGAAAGGCTATATCAGGGCAGTTCAATGTGGGTATTTGGCAAAGAGGTAAAATCAAAAGAGGTATACATTAAAATCACGATGGGAG
>Ga0209417_1005140_pt1 | contig 14724 bp, 9 predicted proteins | sample RifGroF2_FD_184002 | JGI IMG/M metagenome (GOLD analysis project Ga0209417, IMG submission 184002) | Groundwater microbial communities from Rifle, Colorado, USA - Groundwater F2 (SPAdes) (version 2) | ecosystem: Environmental > Aquatic > Deep subsurface > Groundwater | place: Rifle, Colorado... | reverse complement strand
TAACTCCTCTTACGCAGGAGGTTGCAAGCCCGTAATTTATAATCTCGGAAAGTTCATTATCGTTACAATTTCTAGTAACCGTACATACTAATGTTGTGGGTATGTTGTATTTGTTTAAGTTATCAATAGCTTTTTTCTTGATCTCAAACATTTTTCTATTGCGTGTTTTTTCATATACTTCATCTTTTAAAGAATCAAATTGCAAATAAATCTCAAAACCACTCGTTAAAGGTGCAAGTTTTTTTACAAATTCAATATCTTCAGCAAGCTTAATTCCGTTTGTATTTAACATCACATGCCCGATATTCTTGTTTTTGCACAATTCTAAAATTTCAAGAATATCTGCGTGTAAAGTAGGTTCGCCACCGCTTATCTGCAGAATCTCGGCTTTTCCACCTTCGCACTCAATATAAAAATCTATCATCTTTTCGATTGTTAAAAATTCTAAATCCTTGCCTTCTTTCCCACAGGATGCATAACACATCGGACAGAGCATATTACATTTAGTTGTAATCTCAACAAGTCCGATACAGGTGTGCTGTTCGTGAAGCTGACAAAGACCACAGTCGTAAGGACACCCATTCTTGGCGCTGGTTTCATTTGTATGTATTGTTGAGGGCTTGTCATACAAAACCTTTTTAAGATGATAATCCGCATCCTCCTCCAAAAGGTGTTCCATTTCACCATGAGTAGAGCAAAACTTTTTTATATATACTTTTTTTTCTTTAATAACAATTTTTGCATCAATTTGGTTTAAGCATGTATCGCATAAGCTCTTTGTTGCTTGGTAATAAATATAGTTGTTATTGATAGTTTCCACCTCAATGAATATAGGATACCTAATTATACCAATTTATTATAGATAAAACAATAGATAGTTATAATTAAATATAAACATAAAAAATCATTATTTATATATTGTAAAAAGAAAAAATATATGCTATATTATTAGAATGTCGTATCATGAAGAATGTAATAAATAGAGTTACATTAACGCGTATCAAAGGTACACTGCCGTGTACCTTTCGAATTTACCATTACTATTTGTACCCGACACGGCGTGGAGATTATTATGTATACAAGATAATAAAGATAAGAAAGAGAAAACATGGATCAAATAAGTTTTTCAAACATCGCAATTTCAGAAGAGTTAAAACGTGCAGTATCAGATATGGGATATGACGAAGCAACTCTGATTCAATCACAAAGTATTCCCCTTATTTTACAAGGTTTTGATTTGATAGGACGCAGCCAGACCGGTAGCGGAAAGACCGCAGCTTTTGGCCTGCCTGCTATTGAAATCATTGATACAGGTGCAAATCCCAAGCATGTACAGGTATTGATTCTCTGCCCTACCCGAGAGCTTGCTGTACAAGCTTGCAGTGAATTAAGAAAATTCGCAAAATATAAAAACGAAGTAAGTGTCGTTCCTATTTATGGCGGTGAGCCTATCGACCGTCAATTAGAGCGACTTAGACAAGGCTGTCAAATCGTTGTCGGAACTCCCGGTAGAGTCATGGATCATATGCGTAGGAAAACATTAAAACTTTCTAGCGTTAAGATGATTGTTCTTGATGAAGCAGACGAGATGCTCAATATGGGCTTTGTTGAGGATATCGAGACTATCCTGACAGAAATACCTACCGAACGTCAGACAATATTATTCTCAGCTACAATGCCGACTGAAGTGCTTGAAATAACAAAAAAGTTTCAAAACAACCCAAAGACAGTTGAAATAAAGCAGGCTCAGCTCACCGTTTCTACAGTTGAACAGTATTATTTTTCTGTTACAAAAGGCAAAAAAAATTATGCTCTCTTTAATCTGCTTGAGTTTTATCAGCCAACTTCAGCGATTATCTTTTGTAATACAAAGAAAATGGTTGATGAGCTTATAAAAGAGCTTAGAAAACACGGTTATCCTGCACAAGGTCTGCATGGAGATATGAGACAAACCTCCCGTTCATTGGTTATGAGCCAATTCAAGCATGAGAAATTCAATATTCTTGTCGCTACCGATGTTGCAGCTCGCGGTATAGATGTAAACGATGTAAAAATCGTTATCAACTACGATTTACCGCAGGAGGATGAATATTATGTTCATCGTATCGGCAGAACAGGACGCGCAGGCAAGGCAGGTTTAGCTTTTACATTAGTACAGGGTAACAAGCAACTTTCGCAGCTTAATAATATTATGAGATATACCAAGTGCGATATTTTACCAAAAGCACTTCCGAGTAGTGATGAAATAAATAAACTCAAGATCGACGAACTCAGTAATAAGATTCTTTCATTTATGGCAGAAAACGAATATAATATTTTCACTTCCGCAATAGAGAATCTGGCAAGCGAAAAATACACCATTTCGGATATTGCATCGGCTCTATTTGCTATGTCAATAAAGAAAACCCCTGTAATTGAGGATGTTGTAGACGAATTTAGCGATTCTGATGATGATTCACAGAGAAGATCAAGAAGAAGACCGTCGGATAGATCATTTGATAAAAGACCGACCGACAGATCATCAAAAAGATCCGAAAGATCGGATAGACCCAATAAATTTGCTGACAAAAAAACCGAAAAAGTAAAAAACCCGGGCTTACCTTTCAAAAAAGGTGATTATAACGACGAAAATATGGTCGGTGTAAAGATTTCTATAGGTAGAAATGATAAAATTTCACCAAACCACATTCTTGGTGCGGTAGCCGGCGAAACAGGCTTACCGGGTAAAATATTCGGCAATATTGATATAAAAGATAATTATACAACAATTGATGTTCCTAAAGAGCATAAAAATCTTGTTGTTGACAGTATGAATAAATCAAAAATCAAGGGTAAAAAAGTTACTGCTCAATAAATATAAAAACTATTTCAAGAGGAATAAAAATGATAGGTACAGTAGATATCGAACTTCAATACGGCGGCACTTCCCTATTTAACCACGCTACCGTAAATTTTACCGCAGGAAATTGCTATGGTGTAATCGGCGCAAACGGTGCGGGAAAATCAACCTTTTTAAAAATACTTTCTGGAGAGATTGAGCCTACAAAGGGTAATGTTGTAAAAACTCCTTCGGAAAGAATTTCAATATTAAAACAAAATCACTTCGAGTTTGATGAATTCGAGGTGTTGAAAACCGTTATGATGGGCAATCAAGAGCTTTGCCACATCATCGAAGAAAAAGAATTTTATTACAGCAAAGAGGATATGACCGAGGAAGAAGGTCTTAAACTCTGTGAGCTTGAAGAAAAGTTTACTAAAATGGACGGCTGGAACGCAGAGAGTGATGCTGCAATTCTTTTAAACGGACTTGGTATTACTAACGAATTTCATTATTTATACATGAAAGAGCTTACAGGCGATCAAAAGGTAAAGGTTCTGCTCGCACAGGCGTTATTCGGTCAACCTGATATTCTTCTGATGGATGAACCTACAAACCATCTTGACGTTGAAACTATCGTTTGGCTTGAAGATTTTCTTGTTAAACTCGAGACAAGTACGGTTATCATAGTTTCCCATGACAGACATTTCCTTAACGAAGTTTGCACACACATTGTTGACGTTGATTTTGGTAAAATAACAATGGTTGCAGGAAATTATGATTTTTGGTATGATTTTACGCAGTTAAGGCAAAGACAATTACGTGACCAAAATAAAAAAGCAGAAATTAGAATCAAAGAACTGCAAGATTTTATTGCACGATTCAGTGCAAACGCTTCAAAATCAAAACAAGCGACCAGCCGAAAAAAGCAGCTTAGTGCCTTGGAATTTGATGATATGCCTGTTTCGTCCAGAAAATTCCCGTATATAGCATTCAAGCCTAACCGCGAGGTTGGTAACGATGTACTTACGATCAGTGGAATTTCAAAGACAATCGGCGAACGAAAAGTTCTGGATAACATAAGCTTTACAATTCGCCCTCGTGAAAAGGTTGCTTTTGTTGGTGCGGACGCTGTTGCAAAAACCACACTTTTTAAGATCCTGGCAGGTGAGCTTGAGCCTGATGAAGGAATTGTTAAATGGGGTGTTACCACCACACAATCTTTTTTACCAAGTGACAACTCGGAATATTTTGACGGATGCGAGGATACACTTGTCGATTGGGTACGAAGATACTCCACCCTTACTTATGAAGCGGATGTCAGAGGCTGGCTCGGTAAATTATTGTTCTCTGGTGACGAAGCAATGAAAAAGGTTTGTGTACTTTCAGGTGGTGAACGTGTACGGTGTATGCTCTGCAAGATGATGCTCTCGGGTGCAAACGTTCTTATACTTGATGAACCAACAAACCATCTCGACCTTGAATCGATTGCTGCATTAAACGAAGGTCTTAATAGGTATACCGAAACGCTATTGTTCACCTCACACGATCATCAGTTGGTACAAACATTGGCAACAAGAATAATTGATGTAACAACAGGCTCCAACTTCGATAAACAAATGACCTTTGACGAGTATTTGCAAGAAATGAAAGCTAAGAATATAATAGTTAAATAATCAAATAAGCACAATAAAAGTCCTGAGTTTCAGGACTTTTATTGTGCTTATTAATACATTCCTTTTATATATCTGAACACAAATCGTTTGAAAAATCCGAGCTTTTTATCAACTTCTTTTCCTTTTTCGGCTGCAAAGGATACAATTGTTTCCAGCTCATCATCTGAAAGAATATGCTTACTAAATACTGCTTTTTGAGCTATACCATAGACATTTTTATCGGCTTCCACACCGTATGGTTTTAATTTTTCAATGTATTTCCAAGTAAATACTGCAATACGGTTTGTTTCGCTGAGCCCGAAGTGATTTTTTCGCTTGCTCTGCATACTTTTACGTCTTATTAAAAGTATAAGCACCGTAATAAATATAACAGATACAGGAGTTATCCATAACAACTCATTTTTGTATTTAGAAAAGAAAGGCTCTATAGAAACATCGCTTTGCTCAAAAGATAAATCGCTGGATTTGTCACTAGAGACAGGTTCACTCTCCAATGACGATTCTACCGTAACTTCTGATTCATTTGATTCGCTAGATATTACAGGTTCACTTATATTCGGCTCGTGGCTGTTGCTTCCCGAATTATCATTATAAGCAGGATCGTTAACTCTTTCCTCAACGGATCCGGGTGTTACATCAACAGGTATCCATCCGATTCCGTCAAAATACACCTCAACCCAAGCGTGTGCGTTCTTATCGGTTACGTCAACCTGTGTATTTGCTTCACTGCCTTTAATACTAGCCGCATAACCTGTTACATATCGAGCAGGTACACCAAACGAGCGGAAAATAAGAGTAGCTGTTGTTGCAAAGTGCATGCAATATCCCTGTTTACTATCGGTAAGGAAATATTGTACATAATCACGTCCTGACGGAGTTTTTGGTGCTTTGAGATTATATTCGGCACAATTTTTTACAAAGTTCTTTACTTCATCAACAAGTTGCTCCCTGTCAGAGATATTATGAAAATTTTGATCACTTGTATATTCAAGCAGAAAATTTGAAGTTGCCGAGTCTATCTGTGTATAATATTGATAAACTACATCTCTGTATTGACTTTCCAGTTCTTTTACTTTCGCGTATTCCTCACTATCACGGTATTTATTGGTTGTGTTTTCTGCTTTAATATTATCACAGTTGAATATCTTAATATTATAAATAGCATTTACATTTTTCGAATACGCATAATTATCATTATATAAAATAACCGAATCATTGTTATAATTTAAAGATTTAAAATCGCTGAATGAAGGGTAATACGGAGTATAAACAACTTCTCCACCTTTTATCATTTCGGTAATATTTATATAGTTCTTTTTATAACGGTCAGAAGTTAAAGCAACATAGGTTGCCAATGACAATGGTGATATTATTGTTTCGGCAGTTTCATTTTCATTTATTGAGCCTACACTTGTTAATAAATTTAATTTAGATAAGGCGTCACCGTTAAATTTCACCCATTTTGATTTTGTATAATAACCCAACGAATATCCGCGTAACAGCATCTCACCTGTTTTATCGGTTTTTACCTGCAGAATAACCTTACCCGTTCTGTTATTCGGATCGGCATTTCGTAAATCCACATCCAGGAAATCATCAGTTCTGTTTACGGGTTCGCTGGTTTCTGTTTCCGAGTCTTCAGAAACTTGAGATTCATCCCTTGAGGAATTTGAAAACTCTTCAGAACCATCTTCACTGACCTCACTTCTTGACGGATTCGTTACGCTTAGCGGTAATCTTTCTGAAAAGAAAGAATAAATTTTTGCGGCAAAATCTGCGCGTACATAATTCTTAGATGAAAAAACTAAACTTATCATAAGAAGGAATACAAGCATTATCGGAATAAAGAACAGAGTCATTTTTGCTCCGCGTTTATTATCTCCTTGTCTTACCAGATTTGTAATATTAATAGAAGTCAAAAAGACCAAAAATGCGAAAACAGGAGTTGTATCAGGTACCCTTTTTATAAAAATCATGCACAAAGCAAATATGGGTATTGTTATAAAAAGAGTTGGCCAAAGCGGATTTAATTTTATTAATGTAAAAGCTATCAGAAATATTAACAATACACCCAAAAAAGCAAAGAAAGCGGTATTTGCTATTATAATACCGTTTCTGGATAACTTTACAGTTTCTGTAGCATCAATTGAACTTGAAAAACGACTGATAAGTGAGGTTAATATATTAAGAAAAAACTTAAAACCATTTAAAATTCTCTCGTTGTTTATAAAAAATATAATAAGTGAAATTCCCATTGTTGACAGGTATAGGGTTTTTTTATACTTTTCTGCAAAAAATACTATTGAAAAGCATATTGCTGCAACCGCACAGTAAATAAGAACGGTCACTTCGTTTAATTTGATGTTAAAAGAAGTGATATTCGCAAACAATATACCGTAAACACCTAAAAAAACTGTAAGTGCCTGAGCTGCAATCGCTAACACTTTTTTCGAAATCTTATCCATTTAAAGCATCTCCTTTCTCAGGGAGATTGGGACTTATAACATAGTGCCAGTCAGCATCCTTAAATGCTTTATTATCAATTGCGTTACCTTTTAGCTCTATTGGATTATTAAAAACAGATCCGATGAAGTTTAAATAATCGCTTATTTCGTTAATATTAAAAACATTCAGATTACCTTCTTTTCCATACCAACAAAGATTGAACTCTATCATCCTGCGAAGAAAAATATGAGCTATATAAGATATCTGACCAAATATGTTGTCAACTTCTTCTGCGTTACCAAAAAGATTAAAACAGATAAATATCTTACCTTTTTCGGAGACAAGTGGTTCTTTAACAATAATTTTATCAAACTTTGATGTAAGCTTCCAGTGAATGGCATTCAAAGGATCACCTATACGGTATTCACGTAAATCATAATCCTCGGAAAATCCTCCACCCGGTTTAGGCTTCAGACCTTTGCTGCCTACTTTATCTATCGGAAGAATAGGCATCGGGTCGGGGCGTTCAATTTTGGGCATAATTAAAATACGCCTTTTTTCGGGCGTTTTTAACGATAAACTGAAAAGACCGAGATAATCAAAAACCCTGATTTTCTTTATATCAAGATTAATACATCCGACATGCTCGGTATTTAACTGAAGCGATACATACGACTTATAACTGCCAAATATCATAACTGTAACTAGTGAACTGTTTCGACCTAAAGTAACATTATTTGCAGTGTATGTAATGTTAACCTGTGATATTGGCAGCCATGTACGCGGGTTAATATTTATTCGGGCTGAAACTACCTCGCTTTTTCTTATCTCAATAGGAAGCGGAACCAAATTAAACTTGATACGTAACATAGAAAAAAGACTGATAGCGAGGGAAAAGAAAGGAAACAGGATAACTGTTATTAAAATAAAATAGGATATATAACCGTCATAAACACCATAAAACGTTATTGCTCCTATTATTGTAGCTATATAGATAATCCATCTTTTTATCAAACTAATAATCATTCCTTTCGGCGATATTCTGAAAGTTTAATTTCAGACTTATAACTACCCCTTTTAAAATGTATATTTATTTTATTGCTGGAGGAGTTACCGAATTCAAAATCTTGTCAAGCACCCATTTAAGTCCTTTTTTTGATTCCTCACCTTCAGGAGTAAGCTTAATACGATGTGCAATGCAATCGTAGAAAAATAACTGAACATCCTCGGGTATAACATAGTCCCTGCCCTGCACCCACGCTTCTGCTTTTGCCATTGAACTTAAGGCTAGAGAAGCACGAGGGCTGGCTCCCCATTGGATAAATTCATTATCCCTTGTAGCGCTTACAAGTTTGACTATATATTCGAGTATTGTATTCGAAATATAAACCTTTTCAACTTCAGCTTTCATTTTCTCAAGTTCTTCTATTGAGACAATCTGTTTTACATTGTCAATCATATTACCGTTTTGTTTTCTTTGCAGAATTTCCACTTCGCTTTGAGAACTCGGATAACCAATAGAAAGTTTAATCATAAAACGATCCATCTGAGAATCAGGTAAAAGCTGTGTTCCTGCCGCTCCGGTTGGATTTTGTGTTGCTATGACCATAAAAGGATTTGGAAGAGGATGTGAAATACCGTCGACAGTAACCTGGTTTTCTTCCATAGCCTCAAGTAAAGCTGCTTGTGTTCGGCTGGTCGCTCTGTTGAGCTCATCAGCAAGGAAAAGGTTGCATATAATTGCACCTTTCTTATATTCCATTTCACCTGTATCTTTTTTAACCATCGAGAAACCTACTATATCAGATGCCAGAACGTCGGGAGTAAACTGCATACGGTTGTAATCAAGCGCCAGAGCTTTTGAAAAAGCCAGAGCCATCGTTGTTTTTCCTACACCAGGAATATCCTCTAAAAGAATATGTCCCCCTGCAAGAATAGCAAGATAAACCCTGACAAGAACCTTATCCTTTCCAATAATCGCCTTTTTAACTTCACCTATGATCTCTTTGGATTTATTCATTTTTTCTCTCCTGTTAATTTTAACAATATTTAAAATTATGTTTAATTTGATATCACAACGATTCTTATTATAACAAATCATTTAGCATGTTTCAATAGTTAAAAAATAATATTAATAAAATTGTTGTAATAAAAGTTAAAGCATTAATATTTAGTTATATTGACAACTTTGGTAAGAAATGATATTCTTAATCAACCTACTAATCAAAAAAGGATATTTTTAAATGGAAAAAATAAGAATAGGCATTGTTGGTGCAGGAAATATTGCGACCTCAGCTCATCTGCCTGCATACCAGAGTTGTAAAAACGTTGAAGTTTCTGCAATAGCAGACATAAATTTCAATCGAGCTAAATTAGCTGCACAAAAGTATAATATTCCGCTTGTATTTTCATCTGTCGAGGAAATGCTTGCAGGTGCGGAAATAGATGCGGTTGACATATGTGTTTGGAATAACGCACATTCGGATGTTGCAATTACTGCGGCAAAAGCAGGAAAGCATATTCTTTGCGAAAAACCAATGGCTATTGATTTTGAACATGCACTGTTAATGGAGGAAGCTGTTAATAAGGCAGGCGTTATATTTATGCTTGCTGTACCCGGAAGGTTTGCAGCTCCTAATATGATGGTGCGTGAGCTGTTTGAAAAAGGTGAGCTTGGTGAGGTTTATTACGCCAAGACAGCATATATAAGACGGCGTGGAACACCTAGCGGCTGGTTTACGGATAAAAAAACCTCAGGCGGTGGACCTATCATAGATATCGGTGTACATCGAATCGATGCTGCTTGGTATCTTATGGGTAATCCGAAGCCTGTCCGTGTCAGCGCTGCTACTTCAAGTAAAATCGGTAATTATAATACAAAAGGTGTGAGCCGATGGGTAGGAACAGAATGTCCCGACAACTGTTTTAATACAGAGGATTCGGGTGCAGGAGTTATACATTTCGATAACGGTGCTATCTTGTTCTTTGAAACAAGTTGGGCGATAAACGGCCCCGAACATTCAGATACGCAAATTTGCGGGACAAAAGCAGGTGTAACTTTAGATCCGCTAACCATATATGGTGAAAGAAACGAATATCTGAGCAACGACATTCTTACTGTTGCAAAGAACGACAATCCCTTTTTAAACGAAATTACACATTTTGCAGATTGTGTTATTAATAATAAAAAACCTAGATACCCGTTGGAACAAGCAGTCTTAATGCAAAAAATGATCCAAGGTATTTACGACTCCGCAAGGCTTAGGAAAGAAATTGAATTATAAGGACTCGGTATAAAATTTATGGTATTAAAAAATGGAACAATACTTAACGAAAACTTTAAACTTATAAAATCAGATATAGAAATAAAAGAAGATAAAATAACAAGAATTGACACTAAAATAGATAATAATACTGATCTTATTGATGTTACAGGAATGTATGTTTTACCGGGATTCATTGATACACATATGCATGGTGCTTATGGTGAACGTTTTAATGATAGCGATCCTGATATTGATAAAATTACTACTTTTCTGGCAACAAAAGGTATTACAACCATTGCCGCAACAACAGCTTCTGATGACTTTAATCATCTTTTACATCAGTTTGACGATATTGTATCAGCTATTGAAAATGGTAATTGCGGAGCAAAAATAGCAGGAATCCATGCAGAAGGACCTTTTATAAACAAAAAGTTAAAAGGTGCGATGACCGAGGAATACATTATAAACCCTACTAAGGAAAAAATCGAACAAATGCTATGTCATTGTAAAAACTATTTAAAAATTATTACTATTGCACCCGAGATCGAAAACGCAAAGGAAGCTATTACTTTGTTTGTTAATAACGATGTAAAAGTTTCGATAGGTCACACTAACGCAACACTAGCGGAAGCTGAGGATGGAATAAAATGGGGTGCTTCACAATCTACACATACCTTTAATGCGATGCGTCCGTATAATCACAGAGAACCGGGAGTTTTAGGTTCTGTTTTAACCAATCCAAAAATAAAGTGTGAGATGATTTGCGATTTCGTGCATCTTCACCCAAAGACGATTGAATTCATTTACCAAATTAAAGGTGTTGACAATATCAACATAGTCAGCGATTCGGGACATACGGCAGGTACGAACCTAACAGAATTCATGGTTTCAGGTGTAATGCGTTATGTTAAAGATGGTATTGTGTGTCTTGCGGACGGAACAATAGCAGGTAGTACAAAAACACTTCTTGAGGGAGTTCAGAATCTTGTGAGTATAGGTATTCCCCTTGAGGATGTAGCAAAAATGGCTTCTCTTAACCCTGCAAAATCTCTTGGAATAGATTGCGAAACAGGAACAATAACAGTTGGGAAATTTGCAGATATTGTTGTTTTAGATAAAGATTTACAGGTAAAATACACTTTTGTGAACGGTAAATTATTTAAGTAATTTATTTATTACATCAAAAAGAAGTGGTATTCTTTATTGCAAAGATAAAGGTGACAGAGTAAATATCGGCGGTAAAGCAGTGTGTTATTCAATTGGTGAAATATTAATATAAAATTTTGATCTAGCTTATTATACAAAACTAATATTAATTTTTAATTCTTATTCATTTTTCACGTTTTAATCATATAATATAATATATTATAACTAAGGAATGATTATATGAATAGAAATGATATGACAGAAAGTCTTGTACTTAAAACAATAGCGGAAATCAAACATGATGTTGAAATGTATAATTCCTCTCGTTATAGAGGAATACATATGGGAAAGCTGCTGGAGAAAATAAACTTACTCGAAAAAGCTGTATTGTTACAAGGAATTAGTGTACAGGGAACAATACAACCTCCTCAACAAACCGAAACTCCACGACAACCTATACAGCCACAACCACCTATACAACAGCGACCGCCTATGCAACAGCGACCACCTATGATACCGCTACCACCTATGCAACAGCAACCACCTATGCAACGGCAACCACCTATGATACCGCTACCACCGATTCAACCACAACCGCCTATACAACAGCGACCACCGATGCAACAGCGACCACCTATGATACCGCTACCACCTATGCAACAGCAACCACCTATGCAACGGCAACCACCTATGATACCGCTACCACCGATGCAACCACAACCGCCTATACAACAGCGACCGCCTATACAACAGCGACCGCCTATGCAACCGCAACCGCCGATGCAACCACAACCGCCTATACAACAGCGACCACCAATACAACAGCAACCGATGCAACCTCCTGATACCAACAATAACAAAAAAGATGATATACCAGACAGAACTTTTACTCTTGAGGAGCTTTCAAAATGCACCGGAAGAGATGGAAGTCCGGTGTGTGTAGCCCTAAACGGAATTGTTTATGATGTGAGTGGCACAGTACTTTGGAGAGAAGGTTTACATTTTGGTTTACCTGCCGGACGTGACCTCACTATTGAATTTAATGCTTGTCATTCTAATCAACTTCCGCTTAAAATTATGAAACCTATTGGTAGATTAGAAGTAACAAACTAAAAACGTAGCGAAGAATAATTTTTTATTCTTCGCTCGATTTATTTTTTATTCTCTCATAAGATTAAAGGTATTAATAAGATTTAACTTACCATATCCCCATTGCGAATTTGGGTATATTAAGCCACTTTCACGCTCACACCCTCTGATAATAAAAGCTCTCGCTTGAAAAGTGCTCATCGATCTGTTATTTCCCTCAACAATTCCCCATTGAAGTAATAAAGCACATGCTCCTGTTGCAATAGCAGTCGATACGCTTGTTCCGGTCATTGTTCCGTTTCCTGTTGGATATACTCCTCCCACATTTACTCCGGGTGCAACAAAATCAGGAGATATTTTGGGTAGTCTTGTTGGACCCCATGAGGTATTTGTATATAAACTATTTGTACTGCTGTTATATGCACCGCAAGTAATTGTTCCTATTGATGTTGCAGGAACTACTATTGTGGTATAAGGTGTTGGTGTTAAGAATTCTACATTGGGAGAAACAAACCCTGTTATCGGTAGCCAGGAATGAAACTCACCGTCAATAATAATATCCCCATGAACCGTTATTGTCCATACACCCGGAGCAGCATCTATTATTCTGACAGTAGTTAACTGACTGCCGCTTTGTTCCAAAGGAAAAAAATACGATACAATTAATGTTGATCTTTCCAAGACTAATCTTGATCTGGTAATCGATCCCGACTTTGCGGGAATTCTTTCCAAAACTTCTCCTGTCGGGGATCTTATTGATATTGAAAGCCTGTCAGAAGGTGCGTTATATATGGTTACAAAAATATTTCCTGCATTCTGACCAACCCGAATATCTATAGGTGCAGTTGCACCTTGTTCTGCTATAATTCCTTGCATATGATGCCTTGCCTGACTTTCGTTACCGGCAGCAGTACAAATACAAACTCCGGTTTGAGTTGCAACGAGACCCAGATATTCCTCGGTTATTGTGAATCCGTCATGACCACCTAAGTTAGTGCCTAAACCAATACAAATAGCAACTGGGCGATTGAGCTGTTGTGCTTTTTTTATTATGTATTCTATTCCTAATATTAATGAGATTGTATCATAAGCGTTTTCCTGTTCCGGTGGTATTAGTAGATAATCGCGAATAAATTGTTTAGCATTTTTTAATTTTACAACTATCAATTCAGATTCTGGTGCAGCACCAATAATTTCGCCATCATCTCGCCCGGCAGCAATTGATGCTATAAATGTCCCGTGACCTACCGTATCCTGTGACGGGACAATATCAAACGGATTTTCTGCTTTAAGAGCATTGTCAATCTGTTCTTTTGTATATTCCGTTCCTATAAAAAAACCCTCCGGAGGTGTGCTTGTTATAGTCTGATCATATAAATATTGAATTTTACTTGTACCGTCTTCATATCTAAATGCATTTTTTGTATAATCAATTCCTGTATCAACAATTCCTATTAAAACACCATTTCCTTTTAAATCCAAGAACGGCTGCTCCTGTACTTGAATTATTCCAGCTGCTTCAAGACTTTCACGACCGAGCAGACCTAAAACTAATGGTATTGTATTGGGAATACTGGTTCTGAGTTCCCGTATTAATTCATCAATATAATTAGCACCTACATGAACAATTAAAAATCTATCACCCACTGTTTGTGATACTCTGATCTGAGGTCTTTCTCTTAAAAACTCATTAAAATACTCGCTATCTCTAAAAATTAAATCAATTGTATTGGGGTTATTAATAAAATTTAACAGATCATCATTTTCATTGGCATTTCCATTCATCTATATTCCACCTTTAAAGTATTAAATAAGATATATTATTGCCCTCTCATGAGGTTAAATGCTTGGATTAAGTTTAATCTGCCATAACCCCATTGTACATTTGGATAAGCAAGGTTTTTATCACGGACGCATCCTCTGATTAAAAATGCCTTTGCATGAGATGTACTCATATACGGATCATTTCCTTCGATAATTCCCCATTGCAGCAGCAATGCGCATGCACCCGTTGTGATTGCCGCCGACACGCTGGTTCCGCTCATTATACCCGGTCCGGTCGGAAATACTCCGCTTACATTTACTCCCGGTGCAACAAAATCAGGCGAAATCCTCGGCAGCCTTGTCGGTCCCCATGATGTTCTTGGATATAAGCTGTTTGTGAAATTATTATACGCTCCACACGTAATAACTATGAACGAGGTTGCCGGTACAACTATTGTATAATTAGGCGAAGGTGCTGTAAATTCAACATTCGGCGAAACAAAACCTGTAATAGGCAGCC
>Ga0209417_1005139_pt1 | contig 14725 bp, 12 predicted proteins | sample RifGroF2_FD_184002 | JGI IMG/M metagenome (GOLD analysis project Ga0209417, IMG submission 184002) | Groundwater microbial communities from Rifle, Colorado, USA - Groundwater F2 (SPAdes) (version 2) | ecosystem: Environmental > Aquatic > Deep subsurface > Groundwater | place: Rifle, Colorado... | reverse complement strand
TATGACGTTGCCGTCATATCCACATGACTTGGGGTCAGTGTAGGTCGCTAACCTTTCACTGTACGACTCTTGCATTCGCTACTCCTTGCCAGTTATCTGGCGCATCCGAAAAATATTATACGTTATCTTTTTTTGTCATTTTTCATTAAAATTCCCTTGCGCTTTTTTGTCTTTCCATAATTAGGCAAACCTTGCGCGCATTTGCACGGTATTCAAAATAAATATTCGAAAAATTTCTGATAAGTCTTGAAGTGATAACAAGAAAAATTTTTTTATTTTTCTCTCTTGCGCAAGTTCTCTCTTGCGCGGTTTTATTTCTCCGGTTGGCGAGTTTTTAACACCGATTTCGGGGTATTGGCTCTGTCAAAATCATTCTGATTTGAATTAATTTCATCCGCCTTTATTATCAAATCTTCATCAATTTCAGTCGGCACATTATCTACATCAGCCGTTGCAAAAACAAGTATAAAAGGTTTACACAGTTCTCCCGTTTGACTTCGGAAACCGGGTTTTAATTCTTCACTTGTTTTCACCGCATCACCGCAATTAAAAGCTATCGCGTAAATTTCATAAGGTTCGAGTTTTACTGGCAAAGTCCAATACCTCCCGGACGAATCAAAATATGGCTCAGCTGTTACAGCAGGCAGTTTGCCTGGCACAAAAGAAGAATAAAACCACATCGAAGTATCCATCTCCTGGCTGAATTTTATTGTAATATTCTCAATTGCAAAGTTTACATCATCGATGTAAATCTCTGGTGATGAAGATATAATTGTCGGAACCTTAACCAGTTTATCAGCCTTGCGAATAGCGGTTCCGCTGCGAATATCCCGTATCATATTTGATGAACGAACTGCGGCAACTCGTTCCGATGGAAATCGGTTGATTACAAAATTAAACAGCTCAATCGCTTTTTCGTTATCGCCCATTTCAAAATAGCAAATACCTGCCCTATAATAAGCCTGCGCAAGGTATTTCACTTCTGTTTCATTGGCTTCTATTATTTCGGTATAAATATCAATTGCCTGACCGAACTCCCCATTTGATTCAAGCGTCAAACCGCTATGAAATTGCTCGCTGATGCTGCTGTCTATGATATCCGGCTCCATTAATTCAGCCGGCACTTCCTCATTTTTTTTCTGTTTAATTTTCGATTTTATCGTCTCGCTATCAAGTTTGTCTAAAATTTGTATAATTCCCTTTTTCGCAACTTCCTTTTCTTTTTCATAATCAAAAAGATATTCACCGTCATCTGCCAGATACAATCTTAACGGGCCTCGGCTGTCGAGATATGTTGGCAGCAGATAATTATTAAAAAAATCAATACGATTATAATTCCATCTTTCCGGTATATCATACAGTTTTTTTTCTCTGACATAATCGAGCAGATATGTCATCCTTTTTCCTTCTATAAGAAAATGAACCGTCCGCTCATCTATCTTTTGAAACTGATTAAGCGCTGCCGCATTTGAAGGAAGCACAAGAATCACATCCAGTCGAAAATCCCTCAGCATTTTTTCCATATCCGGCGAGAATAGGTCATAACGAATCGCGGAGTTTTTCCTTGCTTCACCAAATTCAGTTGCCTGCTGGGATTTGAGAGACTCCAATTCAACTATGCTCGGTTTATTCTCGTCCTCAATATAATAGATTTTAAGATTGCTCTCGAAATTTCCGAGTTGAAGTGCGACATCATTGATTGTCCGAAAGTACGACTCGCCTTTGAAATAAAATTTACCGTTATTCAAAAACCGCCAGCTTACATTTTTCCACGCGTCGATTCCTTCAGACATAAGCAGTGATTTTTTAACTTGATTCAGGACATCCTCCTGCCCTTTTGCATCGGTTGTATTGATCACCATCTCCAGAAACAACTTACCAGAACCATCGGGATTAAGCGATACAGTTGCCTGCCCCTGGATGCATCCTGCTATTGGCAGTACTGAAAAGACTGCCAGAATTAACAGATAACCATTATATTTCATTAGTATTAAACTTTATCAAAATGCTGAAAAATCAATTATTCTGCAAGTTTAACTTAACGCCTGCTTTTTCTCAACTGATTTGATAGCCAGATTCGTGATTTCTTTTAAACTCTTGTGAGAACATAAGTAAAGATAAATAATACAATCAATTCTCAAAATATAAAGATGTAAATAAAAATCAATTTCGACAGACTCCAAAAGAATTTAACGATATATAATTACATTTTTTATTTTAATCTTGACAAATAAAATCATCCAGTTAAATTGGGCAGAAAAGGCAACTTAGGATGTAAATTGAATATGGATATTCTTTGAGGGAGGATCAAAAAAGTATGGATACAAAAGAACTGTACACCACCGGTGAAGCTGCGGAACTTTGCAACCTCAGCCAACAAACCATTATCAGATGTTTCGACTCAGGAAGATTGCGCGGTTTTCGCATTCCAGGCTCGAAGTTTCGCAAAATACCGCGAGACAGTCTCATGAAGTTCATGAAGGAAAACAATATTCCTTTATTAACTATCCAAACCGGGAGAAAACGTCTGCTGATTGTTGATGATGACGCTGAGATTGTCGAGCTTATGACAGATGTACTGGCAAGAGATGGCAGGTTCGAAGTCAGAACCGCCTCGACAGGTTACGATGCCGGTATTATGACGCAGAAGTTCAGACCTGACCTTATTTTGCTTGACTATATGCTGCCCGACGTCAACGGCAACATTGTCTGCAAAACAATCAAGCAGGACCCGGAATTCGCGAACACAAGAATTATCATTATCAGCGGCGTTATCAATCAGACTGAAATTGACGACCTGCTGAAAGCCGGCGCAGAAGCCTTTGTTAAAAAACCTTTCAATATTACTGACCTTATTGACAGGATTGCGGTTTCTCTCCAGGCTTAAATTTAATGTAGGATGGGCTTTAGCCCACGCTGTTTTGCATGGAAGAAGATAGTAATGACAAGTACCTTATCAAATGTTTCCGCACGTAATGCGGCGTTTGCTTTATATCAGCTCGATTTTCCTGCTGTCCATCCGGACAGCGTTATCCGCTGCATAAAATCTGTAACCGAATACAGACCTGCCTTGTCGAACATTGCCAAATCGGATCCTTCGGTCGCTATTGCAATGCTCAATCTTTGCAGGCAGCACAAAATCGAATTTTCGTTCGATAATTTGAACTTCGACCATCACATCGGCAAAATTTCCACCCAGAATATTCTAAAAGCATTTATTGGCCTCAAAACTTTCGATGTCAATAACCTTCATTCTCAGATTCCAATTGCCGAGTTGAACAAAAATTCCGCAGCTCGTGCTTTTGCCGCCAGACTTATTGCCGAGAAAACTCGCAAGGCAAATGAGAGCCTGTCTTTTCTCGCCGGCCTTTTCGCAGACATCGGTTTGTTGGCGTTGGCCGAACTTTATCCAAAAAGTCTTTCCAGATTGCTTGAAGAAGCAAATGGTGACAGTTCCGCACTGCTTCGATTGGAAAAAGAAAATCTCGGCGTAACCCACAACATTATTTCGCGACAGCTTGCCCAAAAATGGCTATTGCCACAGGCGGTTGCCGATTCCGCATGGCTCTACTGCGTTCCGGCAGTAAACAAACTCGAAAATCTTGCAAATATCGAAATCATTTTGACAGTTCGCTTTGCCGATATGCTCGTAAAAAATATCAACAATGGCAGCACTTCATCAATTCCATCGTTAAATGAAAAAGATGTAAGCGAGATAAAAGATAAAGTTAGGAATTTCATCGCAGAATTGAGTATCTCACAGGAAAAACAGAGAGATACTGTATTCAGGCAGGCTCTTGTTTCACTTCTCGAAAAACCCGCAGCACAGAATTACGCGGATTTCCAATCTTCGGCCTGGCAGGCGGTTAAACCCGCTTATTCAGCAATTGAAGCGGCAGGAATTATCTGCAACCTGATATCGAAAAATTTCAACGCTGAAAAAGTCTGCATATATATCGATTCCAAAAAAGAAGCGGTAACGGTTTCAGGCGGTACTACCGAATTTCTGGTTTTTAATAATTCGCATGAAATAAATTTATCACCTGACGCTAAACAATCCAAGTTAGACGAGGTCGGCGAACTTTTCATCCAATCCAAAACCGATTTGGATATTTCATCGATTGCCTCACTCGTCGCACAAATTCTTTCAGCAAAATTAGCTGAAGAATATAATCTTTCCATCGCTCAGGCATTATTGGACGATGCAACTGCTTATGTCCCGCCGCAGGTAATTGAAAAACAAACTGAACCCGCGTTTTCGCCTTCGCAATCGGAGGCTAAAACCATTATAGTGCCGCAGGAGATGCGCGAAATTATCGCCGAAATAGCTTCCGGCGCCGCCCACGAACTTAATAATCCTTTAACCGTCATCTCCGGCAGAGCACAGATTCTCAAACAAAACGAAACAGATGAAACAAAACTGCTTATGCTCAACCAGATAACTGAAAAAACGGGCCAGGCCTATGAAATTGTCGGCCAGCTTATGAGTTATGCCAGACCTGCCAAACCGCAAATCAGGACTGTTTCACCGTTTATAATGGTTAATAATTGCATTGAAAAAGTGAACGCTCGTTATCTGAATGAACCGGTTGATATTACCATTGACAGCACGATTGAGAATCTCAGCGATATTGAAGTCGACGCCGAACAGATTGCCGAAGCGATTTCACAAATTATTTATAATGCCCTCGAATCCTACGAAAGCGGCAACGGCCCGGTAATTATTTCCGGCAGCGAACTCAATTCTCAATTCGTCCAAATCCGCATACAGGACCAAGGCTGCGGCATGAGCGAAGAAACAACCCAAAAAGCCGCCGAGCCGTTCTATTCCGATAAACCCGCAGGCAGACAACGCGGTATGGGTCTTGCTCTGGCATCGAGCCTTCTCAGAAATAACAACTGCACTATATCGCTCGAAAGCGAAATTGAAAAAGGGACAATCGTAACAATCCGACTGCCGCGTACCGGCAAGTCCCAATAATCTTGCCCGCTTAGTCTTTTTAAAGATCAGCAACTGACTTATAGCATTCTATAACAGTCAAATTCTGCTTTTATAGGACGAAATTTCGTAGTTAAACCACTCCCTGAATCTACCGAAAACATTAATGTTGATTATTACGTTTTTTTAGGAGTCCTCAGCTTTGAAGGAAGAAAGAAATATCCGGTTACGTCAGCTTGTCCGAAAACTCAGCCAGGTAAGAAAGTCTCAAAAAAAGCAGATTGACATTCTTTGCAATGATATTCTGTCGGCACATTCCGATTTCATTAGTCATTTGAAAAGTTTTCAATTTGCTGCCGATTTTTATGAGAGTATTCTCGGTATAACAACATCCGACCATCTGGCAAAAGCCGTTGGCGAATATTTCACCAATAATCTTGATGATACAAACGCTGCTGTTGTTTTGCTCAATGGCACTCAGCCGCAGATACATTTTTACTCAACAGATGCCGCACTCGAAGATATTCCTTCGCTAATCAGCCCATATTTATCAGCAAGATTGATTCAATTGGTTTGCCAGACGAGCAAAATCTGCACAGCAGACCAGTTATGCGAAATGGGTTTCTTCGCCGGTCCTGCGGTTTTGAAAAAACTGTCATTAGCCGCAGTGGGGCTAAACAGAGCAGGTTCGGCGCTTGGTATGTTGGTTGTTTATCGTTCATCAGAGCAGCCTTTAAGCACTTATGAAATGACCCGTATCGGCTCAATCGCTCCCGGCCTTTCGATAGCATTAAAAAATATGCAAACCAGCGAAACTGCCGTTTAAACCGGCAATTTAAAACCGGTTTTAAAACACAAAAATCGCGCAAGTTTTATCTTGCGCGAAATTTACGATTTGTGCGCGATTGTGCAATTTTGTGACCTAAATGCTTCGATAAATCGAACGGAAATGCCATTGAAAAGCAAAAAATAGTAGCTAAAAAGCGAAAAAAAGTATGTCAAAAGTGAGCACTTTTTCTAGCGGTTAGGGGGGGACAATTGCTGGTATTGTAGCTACCTCGATGGAGGATTTTTTTAACCGCGAATTAACACGAATAATACACGAATTTCGGAATTCCAAAAACTCCTGCTCGGTCATTGAGTTTCTAATTTCTTCATCGGTCTGCCAAAGATCGTCAAGCCAATCAACTAACATTTCAATATTAACTGGTTCAATCGATGTCGCTGATTGGGCGGCATGACGAAACCCCGTCATCAGCTTTGCCTACCGGCAAACCTAAGATGACGGGGCTAAACAATTGCGGTTGACTCATATTATAAATTTACCATTTTTGTAGATTGTCTCACCGTCGGCGGTGATTTCACCGTCGTTCATATCCGCAAGTAAATCCCAGTGGATTGCCGATTCGTTTGTCGCGCCTGTTTCGGGATACGCTGCGCCAAGTGCCATGTGAATCGTGCCGCCCATCTTTTCGTCGAAAAGCATATTTTTTGTAAATCTATTCACTCGTTCATTATTGCCTATAGCTGTTTCGCCGAATCTTCTGGCGCCGGGCACATCCAAAATTTTATTCAAAAGTTCCTGCCCCTTCGCAGCGGTACCTTTGACAACTTCGCCGTTTTTTATTTCAAGCGATATATCTTCAATTTCCTGTCCCATATAAATTCCGGGATATGAAAAACGTACAAACCCGTTAACGGAATCTTCGACCGGGCCGGTAAATACTTCGCCGCTGGGCATATTATTTTTGCCTGATGAATTAATCCATTTTCTGCCATCCGTTCTGAATTTCACATCGATATTGCTTCCTTTAAAATGCACCTCTTTTCTGCTGTTGAGCAAATCGACAATTTTCTGCTGATTCTGCTCCAGCTTATTCCAGCAATCGATGGGGTCGTTCTCATATAGATAGCAGCAGTTATAAACATATTCTGCATATTCGCTTTGGCTCATTCCGCATTCCTGCGCCTCAGCATTCGTCGGATAAACGCACAGAGTCCATCTCAGTTCATCTGCGGCGGCACGCTTCATAAAAATCTTATTCAACTCCGCCCTTGCTGCGCTGCTCTTCTGCTTTTTCTCGGCCGGTGTATTCTGCAATTCCTTCACATTAAACGGCGCAATAACATTCAGCAGAGCATCGTAATTTTCATATACATATTTTGTAAGCGGCGAAATATATTCGAGCTGATTATCCGATGCGTTATCGTAAAATGTTTTTTCGGTGCCGTTAAGTGCGACTTTAAACTCCGGATACGCTCCGGCCTGCAAAGCCTGAGCATAAACTTCCTTGAGCAGTTCTTCCGCCTGGTAGGTCGATACCATCAGCAGTCTGTCGCCCTTCTTTAGTCCCAGCGAATAGTTGACCAGCACATTTGCGTATTTTTTAATAATGTCAGATGCCATAAATTTATCCTTGTAAAAAAGTAATTATGATGAGAATATAGCACTTTAAAGGTTTTTTTCAATGATAAGTATTTTTACAAGTTCGTTCGGTACTACGTTTCAAGCTGTCTTTCAGATTCTACTGATAGCGTTGGCGGCCGGGATTCTTATAAGAAGAAATATCCTGACGCAGGAAGAGTTAAAAGCCATTTCCGCACTCGGAGTACGCGTCCTGCTGCCGTGCCTGATATTTACAAACATCATAATAAATTTTGAACCGTCCAAACTTAAAATCTGGCCGATTATTCCTTTGTCGGCGGTGCTGATGGTCGGCATCGGTCTTTTATTCGCCGCGATTTTGTTTTGGCCGAACATTAGAGAAAAAAAATATCTCTTCGCCCCTGCCGCGCTCCAGAACGCAGGCTATTTAATCCTGCCGCTGGTCAAATTTCTCTATCCTCATCAATTCGATGAATACGCGATGTACACTTTTCTTTACCTGCTCGGTATAAGTCCGCTGCTGTGGTCGCTGGGCAAATATCTCGTCAGTTCGCTTCCCGGTGAAAAACCAACAATTGAAGGCCTCTTCACTCCGCCGTTTATCGCCAACATTGCCGCGATATTAATTGTCCTTCTGAAATTGAAACCTTTTATCCCAGCCGTAGTAATCAATTCAGCCGACCTGCTTGGCACGGCCGCAGTTCCAGTCGCGACTTTTGTTCTCGGTGCAGTGCTCGGAAGTATTTCATTCAGTATCAAATCTTATGTCGCCGATGTAGTGAAAGTCCTTGCTGTCAGACTTGTTCTCGTCCCGGTTGTAACAATTTTGATTCTCCTGATTACGGGCTTATACAAAAATTATCCGCTTCTTTGCAATCTGCTTGTTCTTCAGTCATCTTCATCGCCAGCGACGGCATTGATTTTACAGGTGAAGCATTACGGTGGGAAAGAACAGCAACTCGGCTCAATTTTATTATTGTCGTATATCGCCTGTATTATTACGATTCCTTTTTGGCTTGCAGTATGGCTTGCTATCACCGCATAGCAATTCTTTTTACAATTAGTAATTTTCAGGCCAGACCGGCTCGAACTTTGTTCTAATTCTTTCCCCATCAACCATTCGCTCGGCCTCTTTTCGCCAGTTATTATAATGGGCTGTTTTCTTGTGCTGCTCTACTCCGCTTTCATCGGTGTATGCCTCGACAAGAACAAATCTCGTCGGGTCGTCCGATTGCTGAAGAACATCGAATCTTTTTATCAGCGGCTCTTTAACGCTGTTCTTTGCATTTTCAACGCATATCTGTTTAAACTCTTCAATGAACTGGTGTTTGACTTTGACATTTATATGAAGCACGAACATAGTTTTCCTTTCGTTATACGGTTGCGGTTGCCCCTACGGGATTAAAACGATGCTCGTTACGTCATCGTTCTTCGGCTATCGTCATTTTATCACGATTCACGATTGCCGCAATGTGAAACAAGTCACTTAACCTTGCATTTATAAATTGGTACAAAAAAAGTACCATTTCCACAAAATTTGTATTGCATTTTTAACCAATAAAAAGTTTAATATTCTATCTTTATTAACAATTACAGGAGTTAAAAAAAATGTCGTATCTTGATGATAAGTATGGACTTAAAGGCAAAACAGCAATCATAACCGGCGGCGGCGGCACGCTTTGCAGCGCAATTGCCGAAGGTTTCGCCTCTGCGGGCGCAAATATTATTCTCTGGGATATCAACCCTGCGAACTTAAAGGCAAAATCGGAAATAATCGCCAAATCCTGCGGCGACAGTTCCAAAGTTTCCACTGTCGAAGTCAACCTGATGGACGAAAATTCAATTGTGCAGGCCCTCGAAAAATCTGTGAGGATTTTCGGCTCAGTTGAGATTCTCTTAAACGGCGCAGGCGGCAACCGTGGCAAAGGCCCTCTTGTCGATGTCAAAGCTGAAGACTTTGATTTCGTTTTGAAATTAAATCTTCTTGCAGGCTGTATCCTTCCGACCAAGCACATTGCAAAATACTGGATTGACAACAAAATCAAAGGCAGCATTATCAACATTGCATCGATGGCAGGCTATAATCCACTTTCAGGAATCTGGGCATACTCTTCAGCAAAAGCCGCTGTAATGAATCAGACTATGGGGCACGCAAAAGAATTAGCTCCGTATGGAATCAGGGTTAATGCAATAGCTCCCGGATTTTTCATTGCCGACCAGAACAGAAAACTTTTGTTAAATGATGACGGCACTCCGACACAAAGGGGCAAAGATGTTCTTGCAAGAACGCCGATGGACGGTTTTGGATTGCCGGAATATCTGACAGGCGCGACGATTTTCCTTGCTTCGGAAGCTGCGAATTTTGTTACAGGTGTTACGCTGCCGATTGACGGCGGTTATCTGTGCAACAATATTTAACCCTGTAAAAACTTCAAAAAGTTATCACGATTTTCGGGTACAAGCGTTTTTTCCATCCGCTGCGGATTGGTTGAACTGCTTAGTGCATCTTCCCTGTCTATCATTCCATTGAAAAACAGTTCGGCGATGCTCATATCCATTTCCTGCATTCCGAGTTTTCGTGATGTTGTTATGATGTTTGGAATTTCGTGAATTCGATTTTCTCTGATGCAATTTCGGATAGCGGGATTGCACAGCATTATTTCAATGCCCGGCACCATTCCGGGTTTATCGATTCTTTTGAAAAGCGTCTGGGAAATAACCGCCTGCAAAGTGTTTGATAGCATTGCACGAATTTGATTCTGCTGACCTGCCGGGTAGATATCTATTGCGCGTTCTATCGTCTGCGAAGCGTTTATCGTATGCAGCGTGCTGAAAACCAAATGACCGGTTTCAGCGGCGGTTATGGTTGCGCTTGTGGTCTCAAGGTCGCGCATTTCGCCGACAAGAATCACTTCCGGATCCTGTCTTAATGCGTGTTTAAGTCCCGATTCGAAATTTGGACAATCCGAACCAATCTCTCGCTGTTCAATCATCGATTTATCATTCTCGAAAGCATATTCAACGGGGTCTTCGAGAGTGATGATTCTCTTGGAAGTCGTCCTGTTAATCAAACCTATCATTGCAGCAAGTGTAGTACTTTTGCCGCTTCCGGTATGTCCGGTTACAAGCACAAGCCCTCTAGGCAGTTTTGTTAATTCCGCTATGCACTTTGGCAGATTGATTTTATCAATATCGGGTATCTGGTTTGGAATCAGCCTAAATGAAATGGCAGCGGTTTCTTTTTGATAATGCGCGTTGACTCTGAACCTATGGCCGCTATCGATATATGTGGAAAAATCATAATCCCGTTTGCTCTCGAAAATTTTGAACCTTTCGGCCCCAACCATATCAACTACCATATTTGAAGCCTGCTGCGGAGTTACCGGTTCGTGCTTCATCAGTACAAGTTCCGTATTGATTCTAAGCACCGGAGCCATACCGGCATTAATATGTAAATCACTTGCGCCTGCTTTTACCGCTTCGGCAAGCAATTGTTTGATTCCCGTTTGTTCTTTTACATTTTCGATTATAGCTGCATTGCTCATAACAACCCTTGTTAAAGTATAATATATAATTATGTATCGGCAGAATTGTGGTGTAACTTATGAGAGATTTGTGATTTTAAAAAACGTAAGATTTTATTAAAAAAAGACTTATATAAACCGAAAAGACTGCCATAATATAGTGTTATTTCCTTGACAATATCTTGAAATAAAGATATAATACGATAAAGTATCCAAAAGGACAAAAATCGCAGGAGAGTGTTTTGGTATTTTTTAAAGGATTAGAGTGGCGAAGATAATTTTGAGGACAGGGAAAATCATTGTAAAATTTATTATTCCTTTAATCATTTTAAGCTTAATCTGCTATTCTGCATATCTGCTTACTTTCGCTAAAGCATCTTTACCTGACAGCAATACAGTTCTTTCACCAAACAGGCCCAGATGGAAAGAATTGGAAAATCAGCGTGATAAAAATACACGAATCTGGGAAATTACCAAGCAAATCGAAAAGAAAAACCCCATCACCAACGAAGTAAATCTTGTTGAAGTAAAATCAAAGGTTATCGAAAAAGGATGCGGCATCTGTTACAAAGATTCCAATAACCAATGGCAAATCACTGACACTTCGTGGAGGCAAACAGAAAACGGCTTTGTGATGGATAAGTCTAATTATGCTCTTGAGATTGGACAGACAGCAAATTCAATCCTTAAATACACAGTTGATAGTGATATTTTGAATTTAAAAGCTAATTGTATAAAAATCAGTGATGGTTTGAACGAACGAATTTTGGCAACAATAAATGATACTATGTGCCATATAGATCCTAACAATAAAAATAAACTAATTTATCCAGATGCTTTTGGAAAAGGAATAGATTTAGAATTTGAGGCAGAGCCAGATGGATTTCATCAAAATGTGATTTTCAAGGAAAGGCCAATATTACCAGAAGGTTTCAGTTTAGAATGTACTGAAATAAAACTATATACAGAGATAAATTCGGAATCTTATCCAAATCTAAAATCAAAAACAAAGAGCAAAAATGATATAGAGTTCATAACAACGAAGAATGGCAAAACCTGCATTAATAATATTTTTACCAGGTCGAAGATATTTCAGAATACAGATGGGCATCTTCAAAATTTTATAGATGCCGATAAGCAAATCCAAGAAGAGGGAGGGAAAACTTTTTTAATTGAAAGCGCTGAATTTTCTAAATTGCATAATGGAAACTATCCAATCATATGGGATTACCATCCAGTAAATGGAATGATTACAACTAATGAAATCTGGTATGCAGATGCAACATATTATGTTTCTTCCTCTATATTGGTAACGAATGGAGGAAGTATAAAAATAGAACCAGACGCAGTAATAAAGATGGCACAGGATACTGAATTTACGGCTTTAACTGATGGCACTATAATAGCTAAAGGAAAACCATATAATTATATTACGTTTACGAGCGAATATGATTCCGAAATTGGAGAGTTTATACAAAGCGGCACACCTTATCCATCAGACTGGGCTGGGATATGCATCAACGAGAGGAGTGATATTATCAAATTTTGTCGCGTAAAATATGCAGAAAAGGGTATACAATATCATTCTGAAACTTCATGAACGGTCGATATTTGCCATAACATTATATCTAATTGTTATTGTGCGATAGCTATATGCAGCAACCTATCTGGAACATTTGAAGCAAATGTCCTTAATAATTTGATAAATGATATATGGTATGGGGGAGGCATATTAGTAGAACTCGGCGGGTTGGCAACAGCAGACATTGCTTTTACAAACAATACAATTGTTGGGGGTTATTCGCATATAGGTATTGGAATTGCTCTGACATCATCGAGCTATGATGCCATTATTTCCGGCAACATAACGAATAATTTGATGACAAATACACAATGTGGAATAAGCAGGGGTGATTATGTAGGCTATACAGTTGAAAGCTATAATGCATTTTATCAATGTACGTATCCGCTAGATGATTCAGAAGGAGAGGGAGATATCTTCTTGGAGTATTTCCCTTTTGACTATGAACATTCAGAACTTGGATCATATTTTCTTAACAATGATGAGGAAGCCGGTGCCGAATTAATTGAGGGAGGACATGGAAATGTAACCGCCTATTATGATGATCCATATCAATGGAGTATATTTTCAATATCAGATGAAGGTACACATCTATTTACGGGAGATGAATTTGATTTACAGGAAAATGTTCTTTGGCAACCAAATTATCAAACCTGTGATGAAGATATTGTAGCAATAGGATATCATCATCCACGTGTAGATTATATAAATTTTTGTGACTTATTGGACCTGAACGGACATGACGTTACAATTGCACCGGGTACAATAGTAGCAATGGGTTATGGTGAATTGTACAATGGTTATTTATGCAATGAAGACAGCTCGTCAGGTACCAACGGGTCTATTTTTTGTATAGGAGGTGTTTCAGAGGAAGAAAAAATAAAGTTTGTATATGGTGAGTTAGCATCAATGTATTTACATTCATATTATCTTGCGTCAGGGAGACCAAGGATATATTTTACAGGCAATATTGAAAGCACCAACGATTCTGTTTTTTGTTTTACAGACTTTGTTGGAGTTGGATTAACAATAAATGGAAACGAAACATCTCAATTAGATTTTACGAACCCAATTCATGATTGCCTATTTAAATTTTCATCATGTGGATCGTATTTGTTGAATACGAATATCGAGTTTTTAAATTGCATTTTTGAATATTGTGAATCCAAAGGGATTGACTGCCATGGCGGGGAAATTCAATTAGAAAATTGCAATTTCGATCAAAATTATTGCGGTATAGAAACTTCAGGAACAAATACAAATTTAACAACAAAGAATTGTATATTTACCAATAATGAAATATATGGAATAGCCGTAGAAGGTGGAACAATAACTGAAGAATATAATGCATTTTTGGGAAATCGTACACATATTCTTAATAAAACTTTGGATTCTACTGATTTGGCAAATCCTGAATTAGTTTTAGCTGATTTTCTTCAGAATTGGGAAGAATTTGAGGACAGATTTTATTTGCCGCAAACCTCGGATTTAGTTGATGGCGGCGATCCGGCAGATGGGCCAATGTGGGGTTATACAACCGATCCTGCCAGAACAATTCTTGACGATGGGATACATATTCCGAGAGACATAGGTTATCATTATTTAACTGCTATTGGGAATCCGTGGGAAGAAATAACTTGTATTTATGACACAAGCCAATTTTTACAGGGAACAACAGTAACCATATATAATCAGGCCGGAGACGGTCAACCAGGGTTTGCTGTATTGCCACTTGTATACTTGAATTCGGGATATGAAATAAATTATCACAGTTTTTCAGTAACATTTAGCGGGTCAGGAACCTGCAAAGCAGCTTTGGGACATTCTTCAATTAATGACTATGATGATATTGATGGTGCAGCAAGCCAATCAAAATATTATTTACACACTACACCTATACAAGTAAATAGTGGACAGGTGGTAAATATTATTTCTCCATACAAAAATGAACATTATGCTTGGTTATATATTTATACAGATGGGACTATAAGTATCTCATCTATAAGTTACGCTTACTTAAAAGGCACAGCCACCCTTTATGGCCACATGGCTAAAAATTATAAATTTGCTGGTCGTAATTTGCCATTCAGGATTATGTTTCCTAAAAATTATGGCAACCTCTAAAAATTGCCTTTTTGACAATAATTTTTTTTATTAACTTTTTATTTGTACTTTTTTGAACAAAATTTTAAAAAATCACGTTCATTTTAGCTCGTTTGCAGACAATTTTCTCTGCCATTCGGCTCTATTGTCAGGCAGTTCATCTGCCTTGACCCTATGCCTGCACCAACAGG
>Ga0209417_1005137_pt1 | contig 14730 bp, 13 predicted proteins | sample RifGroF2_FD_184002 | JGI IMG/M metagenome (GOLD analysis project Ga0209417, IMG submission 184002) | Groundwater microbial communities from Rifle, Colorado, USA - Groundwater F2 (SPAdes) (version 2) | ecosystem: Environmental > Aquatic > Deep subsurface > Groundwater | place: Rifle, Colorado... | reverse complement strand
CGGCTGATTATTCACAGATAGAATTACGTATTCTTGCACATTTTTCTGAAGACGCGGCTCTGATAACGGCATTTCAACAGGATAAGGATATTCATTCGGTTGTAGCTTCTGCCATTTATAACGTACCAATAGAAGGCGTGACCTCAGAGATGAGACGTAATGCAAAGGCAGTTAATTTTGGGATCATTTATGGACTCAGTGAATTTGGGCTTTCCAGGGACACCGGACTGACCCTGGAAGAATCTCGGGAGTTTATCAATGCCTATTTCAGTTTATATCACGGAGTAAAAAAATATAGAGATACGGTTATAGAAGAAGCAAAAGCGTGTGGTTATGTACAAACGCTTTTTAACAGAAAACGGTCTATTCCTGATATTCGTTCTGAAGACAAAAAACGCAGAAACCTTGCAGAACGCATTGCTGTCAATACGATTATTCAAGGCACTGCGGCTGATTTAATCAAGGTCGCCATGAATAACATCCATGCAAAACTGAAGAAGGGTGAGTATGGGGCAAAGATGATACTCCAAATACATGACGAATTACTCTTTGAAGTAAAGGAAAACAAACTAGCGTCAACACGTTCCATGATACAAGAGGAAATGAGTCATGCAGTCACCCTGAACGTTCCCGTAAAGATAAACATAAAGACCGGGAAAAACTGGATGGAAACAGAGTGAACCGTCACCCCAAGATCATTGGCATAACAGGCGGCATATCGAGCGGAAAAAGCACCATAGGTCGCATGCTTGCTTCCCTGGGGTCTGAATATATCGATGCCGATGAGATGTGTCATCGACTGTTTCTTGTGCAAGAACTGAAAAATAAAATTGTGGAAAGGTTTGGGAACACGGTTCAGGATATCTACGGCAAAATTGATCGCTCAAGACTTGCGGAAATTGTATTTCAGGACAAGACATGTTTAGATGACCTCTGCAGCATCTTGCATCCCGTTGTCATTGAGCGGATAAAATCAAAGATTACTGAAATTGAAAAACAGGGGAGACGAAAGGCTATTATTATCGACGCTGCATTGTTAGAGGAATCTGATCTCTCCTCGATATGTGACTTCATTATTTTTGTAAATGCCAGCAGAGGTCACAGATTGGAGCGAAGCAAAATCAGCAGGCATTGGAAAGAGGAGGAATTAGACAAAAGAGAACGTTTCCAAATGGCTTTGGAAGATAAAAAAAAGAAAGCAGATTACATTATTGACAATAATTTTACGGTAGACAACACCTTCAGACAAGTAAAGGAGTTCTGGCAGCTCTATATAGAAAAGATTTAGTTTAAGGAATTTAAAAACAGCCATAGAGGTCACCGAGACCCCAGAGGATTTTCTTCTGTGCTCTCTGGGGCCTCTGTGGCAGAACCTAGTTTATAATTAAGGAGGAAAATATTATGGCAGTAACGAGCGGTAAAAAGGAACCTGTAGTTGTAGATCAGGAGACAAACGAAAAATACGAAGAAATTAAAAGAGGAGAAATGCACATCACAGAATTGCAAAAAATGACTATTAAAGAATTACAGGAAACGGCAAAAAGAGAAGATATCAAAGAGTACACAGGGCTGAAAAAACAAGACCTGATCTTTAAAATTCTTAAAGAAAGGGTCAATCAGAATGGTCTTATGTATGGAGAAGGCGTTGTAGAGGTGCTTCCGGAAGGTTTTGGATTTTTACGGTCGCCGGATTACAATTACTTACCCTGCCCGGACGATATTTACATCTCCCCTTCTCAAATCCGCCGATTTCGGATAAGAACGGGAGCGGTAGTATCCGGTCAGATCAGACCTCCCAAGGATACGGAGAGGTACTTTGCATTACTGCGGGTAGAGGCTATCAATTTTGAGAATCCGGAGATCATGGGAGAAAAGATTATTTTCGATGATCTGACTCCTTTACATCCTACAGAAAGACTCTTTTTAGAAAAAGACTCTGCCGAGCTTGAAACAAGGATTATGGACCTGGTTACCCCTATTGGAAAGGGACAAAGAGGTTTAATCGTAGCGCCTCCGCGTACTGGAAAAACAGTGTTATTACAAAAAATTGCAAACAGTATTACAAAGAATCATCCTGAGGTTTATTTGATCATCCTGTTAATTGATGAAAGGCCTGAAGAGGTAACCGATATGGACCGATCCGTTGAAGCCGAGGTCATTGGCTCAACATTTGATGAACCTGCCAGCCGCCACATCCAGATAGCCGAAATGGTAATTGAAAAGGCAAAGCGGATGGTGGAATATGGCAGGGACGTCGTCGTTTTACTCGATTCCATTACAAGATTAGCGCGCGCATACAACACCGAGGTTCCTCACAGCGGAAAAATCCTTTCAGGCGGTGTGGATGCCAGCGCGCTCCAGAAACCCAAGAGATTCTTTGGCGCGGCAAGGAATATTGAAGAGGGTGGCAGTCTCACGATTATCGCAACGGCTTTGATAGATACGGGGAGCAGAATGGATGAAGTAATCTTTGAGGAATTCAAGGGCACGGGCAATATGGAACTCCATCTGGACAGGAAACTGGCAGACCGCAGATTATTCCCTGCCATTGACATCACCCGCTCCGGTACTCGAAAGGAAGAACTGATTGTTAATCCGGAAGAAATTAAACGCATGTGGATACTCCGAAAGGTGCTCAACGAAATGAACGCCGTTGAAGCTATGGAGCTGCTCAAAAACAGGCTGGCAAAATCAAAGACCAACGCCGAATTTCTGATGACGATGAATATAACATAATTACATCTTCATTTTTCCTGCAAGATAGATCATAAGAATCGAAATGTCGGCAGGGGAAACCCCTGAAATACGGGACGCCTGCCCTAAAGAAATGGGACGGATTTGAGAGAGTTTCTGACGAGCTTCTTTTCTGAGTTCAGGAATTTTGGAGTAATCAATTCCCTGAGGAATTTTATAATCTTCCATCTTTTTGAACTTTTCTATTTGTATCTGCTGGCGGTCTATGTATCCTTTGTATTTTACCTCGATTTCCACCTGTTCTCTTACTTCTTTTGAGACTTGCCTTTGACGAAGCCCACCATCTATAGTAAGCAAGGAATCAAAAGTTCTATCAGGACGACTCAATATCTTTGTTAGAGTATCTGGTCCTACAGTTTTCTTATCCATATATGTGAGAATTTCCGCAATAGCACATTCTTTTTCCTGTAATTTACCCCATTGCTGTTCAGAGATAAACCCATAACGGTATCCGTACTTCATTAACCTTCTGTCAGCATTGTCCTGCCTCAGGAGAAGCCGGTATTCCGCACGAGATGTAAACATCCGATACGGTTCCTGCGTTCCTTTTGTAACAAGATCATCAATGAGCACACCGATGTAAGCTTCCGAACGATCAAGGGCAAAAGTCTCTTTTCCCTGTATTTTTAGGACAGCATTGATACCGGCCATGATTCCCTGTGCTGCAGCTTCTTCGTAACCAGAGGTTCCATTGATTTGACCAGCATGAAAAAGATTTTCCACGAGTTTTGTTTCTAACGATGGATGGAGTTGAGTTGGCGGCACAAAATCGTATTCGATGGCATAACCATACCGCAAAATTTCGGCTGATTCCAAACCTGTGATAGAATGAACGATAGCCTCCTGGACATCATGAGGCATACTGGTAGAAATTCCATTACAATAAACCTCGAGGGTATTCAAGCCCTCTGGCTCCAGAAATATCTGGTGCTGGTCTTTCCCTGAAAAACGTACAACCTTATCCTCTAGCGATGGACAGTATCGTGGTCCCACAGATTTAATCTGCCCGGTATAAAGTGGTGCGCGATACAGGTTCGATGTAATAATTTTGTGTGTAGCGGGATTCGTGTATGTAATATAGCAGGGGACTTGAGAACAGGCTATCTTTTCTGTTGAAAATGAGAAAGGTTGGGGATATTCGTCTCCGCACTGAGGGGTGAGCGGCTTATAATTAATGGTACGGCCATTGAGACGTGGAGACGTCCCTGTCTTCAGGCGCCCCACCTCAAACCCGTTCCTCCGTAAAGAATCTGACAATTTTTCGGATGAGAGTTCTCCGGCCCTCCCGCCCGAGGTCGTAAATTCGCCAATATGAATAAGCCCTTTTAGGAATGTGCCCGTGGTAAGGATAACAGCCTTTGCTTTATATTTAATGCCGCTTTGGCCAATGAGCCCCACCACTTTTTTATTATCGACGATGAGGTCGTCAACAATTTCCTGCCTTAAGAAGAGGTTGCTTTGGTTCTCCACCCGATTCTTCATGGAAAACTGATAGGCTTTTTTATCAGCCTGTGCACGTGGTGAATGGACGGCGGGGCCTTTTTTGGTGTTGAGCATACGGAATTGGATGCCTGTTTCATCAGTCACCTTTGCCATCTCTCCGCCAAGGGCGTCAATTTCCCGAACCAATTGACCCTTTGCAAGGCCGCCAATGGCAGGATTACATGACATCTGTGCAATCGTATCCAGGTTTATCGTGAGCAATGCAGTACTCATCCCCATCCGTGCCGAGGCAAGAGCCGCTTCACAACCTGCATGCCCGGCACCGACCACGATTACATCAAATTCTGTATGCATATACACTACTTTGCATGTTCAACAAAGCGTGTCTCTCGAATGACCGTAACAACGACTTCGCCCGGATACTCTAACTGTTCTTCAACTTCTCTGGCAATGTCGTAACACATCTTTGCGGCAATCTTATCATTTACCTTGTCAGGACATACCATTACCCGTACCTCTCTTCCTGCCTGGATGGCATAAGCGCTTTCGACACCGCTAAAGGAAGTCGCTATACTTTCGAGCCTTTCGAGTCGTTTGATATATTTTTCCAGGGTTTCTCTTCTTGCTCCCGGTCTTCCGGCTGAAATGGCATCAGTTGCGCTCACCAGCACCGTATAAATAGATTCAACAGGTTTTTCCTCATGATGACCACCTATTGCGTTCACCACTTCGGGTCTTTCGTCATACCGTTTTGCAAGGTCTGCACCTGCAACGGCATGTGTGCCTTCCATTTCAGGGCCGATAGCCTTGCCGATGTCATGTAAAAGACCACATCTTTTAGCTAGTGGGACATCCAGTTTTAATTCACCTGCAATAATACCCATGAGATTACTGACTTCGATAGAATGCTGAAGCTGATTTTGCCCATAACTCGTTCTATATTTAAGCCTGCCGAGCAGTTTTATTAACTCTGGATGAACGTTATGGATACCCAGTTCAAAACACGTTTGCTTCCCTGTTTCCTGAATGACCTGCTCAATTTCTTTTTCTGTTTCCTTTACAATTTCTTCAATATGTGCAGGATGAATTCTGCCATCAAGGATCAATTTCTCCATTGATTGCCTTGCAATCTCACGTCGCACACTATCGAATCCAGAAAGTACGATTACTCCCGGAGTATCATCCACAATAACATCAATCCCAGTCGCTTTCTCAAAGGCACGGATATTTCTCCCTTCACGTCCGATGATGCGTCCTTTCATTTCGTTATTGGGAAGCTCAATTGCGCTTACAATATTTTCAGCCGTATGAGTTGCGGCGCATCGTTGGATTGCCGTACTAATTAACGATGCGGCATTTTGTTCCGCATTTTCTTTTGCCTCTGTTATTTTTTTCGAAATCAGTTCGGCGCATTTGATATCGAGTTCCTTTTCCAACCGGCTCAACAGAAGTTTTTCAGCTTCTTCCCTGGATAAATTCGAGATTTTCCGGAGTGCGTTATTTTCTTCTTCTATGACTTTCTCAAGTTCTAGTCTTTTTTCATCTATTTTTTTCTCTTTTAAGGCAAAATTAGCAGAAAGCGTGTCAATGTACCTTTCCTTCTTTGTGAGTAATTCCATCTTGCGTTCCATGTTGTCTTCTCTTTTACCCAGCCTTCTTTCTTGCTGCTTTAATTCCATCCTGGTTTCTAGCGTTTCTTTCTCAAAAGCCTCCCTCCGCTGGTAAAGTTCGGCCTTTGCTGCAAGCTCGGCTTCTTTCTTAACTTTTTCAGCCCCTCTCGTTGATTCTTCAATGAGTTGCTTTAGCTTCTTTTCGTTGGCCGATTGCCTTTTCCTGTAAACGAGGATACAAATGAAGTATCCAAGGGCAATACAAGCGGGGAGAGGGAGGTACATCAGTATTTGGGATATTTGCATGTTATTTTGTGAGCCGATCTATCGACTCGCCCTCCAGAAATAAATAAAAACGATCTTCCTCGTGTAAAAGATAATGAGAAACTAAGATCGGGAAAAGTAAAGCTAGATGAAACTTTTTGGGGAGGTACGGCCTAAGAGAAATGTCAATTTAAACTGAAAAGAAATGAAAGGTACTATCTTTTAGAAATACTTCTTAAAAAGTGAGTATCATAGTGAAATATAGTATTTATCATGGGCAATATAGCCATATAAGACATTTTAAACACAAAGCTACACCACCATTTATGTACTCTGCTTTCTAATTTAACCAAATTGCAATTATTTAAAAATATTTCTTTTAGATACATAATGATCATCTTTAAGTGATAATCACCAAACCAAAACAGCACACTGAAAATCGAAAAATAATTCTTCATAACAATAAAATGTGTTTTATAAAAAATCTAATATGCTGTTTTCCCCATTTCTCCAGTTGGTATTAAAACTCTAATAAAGTAAACGACATTTTCTTAGATCAAACCTTCCCGGCCTTACTATAATATTTAGTTAACATAAAAAAGCATTATGCTAAATAATTTCAGGAAATTGCAAAATTTATTAAAATTATGAAACGTAAAATTTAGCTTATAAGTGGGAATTCTAAACTATATTTTTAATTAAGTCAAGTTATTTTATATCTATATTGTTAAAAGGGTTAAGAAGTTATAAATTATTAATAAAGATGACCTTTTTAAATAATTTTATATTATCACCTTGACTCTTGACAAGCAAATTACCGTTAAGTATAATACCCTCCCTTAAAAATACAAGGGCACCTTTTGTTAAGCATAAACTTTTTATAGATATACTGCATCGATAAAGGAGAACCTATATGAGAGTCGAAGTAGAATTACCAGAAGTGGGTGAAAATAACGGAGCCGAAGCGACAGTTTCTTTTTGGTATGTTGAAGAAGACGAGGAAGTTGAGGAAGGCGAAGATCTTGTTGAAATGCTCACAGAAAAAACAACTTTTAACGTCACTGCCCCCGTATCGGGGAGATTGGTAGAAATACTTGCACAAGAGGGTGACGCAGTGAAGATTGGTGATATTGTGGCAATACTCGAAACCGAGGAGGAAGAAGAGGAAGAAGAAGAGGAAGAAGAAGAGGAAGAGGAGGAGGAAGAATAAGAGAAAATTTCAATTATCTTTAAATTACCATTCCTTGCAGTGCTTGTTCATTATATTTATAAAGTATTAGTTTTACCGTTAATTCAAACCATAATTTTTCATGTCTTTTAAAAGCGTTGCCTGCCAAGAGCGTGTTGTAGAATTATTTCAGAATGCTATTAGAAATAACCACCTGGCACACGCTTATATTTTTGCAGGTCAGGAAGGTGTGGGTAAAACCTCATTTTCCAGAGAACTTGCAAAGGCAATTTTTTGTAAACATCCAGGTCTGGATGCGTGTGATACCTGCAATAATTGCCAAAGAATCGCCAGTGATAATTTCTCAGATTTATTTTTTATACTGCCTGAAAAAAACAGCCGGGTGATTAAAATAGAACAATTAAAATACTTTCAGGACATTCTGAAGGTCAAACCTTTGGAATCCAAGTATAAAATGGTAATTATCCAGTCTGCGGATAAGATGAACGAAGAAGCTTCTAACTGTTTGTTAAAAACCCTGGAAGAGCCTCCTTCGTATGCTATTATTATACTCATCGTAACATCTCTTGAATCTGTTAGAGAAACAGTCCGGTCAAGGTGTCAAATCGTCAGGTTTTCCCCTTTATCAGTAGCCGTCGTAAAAAATATCCTCGTAAACCAGTTTAAATTGGATAATAAACAAGCAGAACGGCTGGCATTCATTTCCAATGGCAGCATAGAAAGGGCAACCCTGCTTTCTGGTACGCATGCCCTTGAAAAGAAAAACTGGCTTGTTGACCGGCTTTTGAAGTTAGAAATTAATGACAATTTGACTTTTTCAAAAGAATTGTTCAATGAATGGCATATCCAGGATTTAGATATTTTGGAAGAAAAACGGTCGCATGTAAAGGAACTCCTATTCTCGTTTCTTATGTATTACCGGGACTTGCTTGCTTGTAAAATAGGAAACGACAAATTGCCTATTTACCATACCGATTGGAGAGATGCATTAGCAGCAAGAAGCCGGTTGCTGTCTGAAGATGTGTTATTCCGTATTTTGAATACCATCAAGACGTCACTTGAATATCTTGATTACAATGCCAACATTACTTTACTACTTGAGAATATGATAACGAAAATCCTCCATCTTCAATGTGATCAGAGGATGTCATCATGACAACTACACCAGTAAATAATGGACAGAGATAAGAGGGAGAAAAAAGGTAATAGTTCAGCTATCTTAGACAGGATGAACAGGATTTACAGGATTAAAAATAAGTTAAAAAGCAATCCTGTTTTATCCTGTTAATCCTGTCTAAAATTAATTTATATCATGTCTATCCTGTTATCTTGTCAAATCTTTTTCCTCCGGTGAACTATTTTCCTGGCGTTTTAACCTTTCTGTGCAGAAAGGTTGACGCATTTGACTCCGTCAGGTCGCCAGGCCGGGGAAATGACACCCTTATGATGGTAGCGTTCGATTAATGTGCCCCACGTAATACAGAAATCCCCGTAGCGATCATTTATCGCATCCATGGTGTGCGTAGCCGCCTGTTTAACCCTGTCTGCGCTGAAGAGCGGTATTTGAACAGTGTTCTTCGTGAGGTTGCAAACACTGACCCCTATCAGTCGTATGGGCTGCTGGAGTCGTATCGTATTGAGTATCTCTCTTGCAGCAAGGTAAATATCTATGCTGCTATTCATACACGTTTCCACGGTACTGCGTCTTGTAAAGGTGGTGAAATCAGGGTAGCGCAGGGTAAGGGCTACCGTCCTGCCCGCATATCCTCCACTACGCAGTCGCCTGCCTACCATCTCAGACAACTGGAGGATATGTCGTTCCAGTGTTTCTATATCGCTCACGTCCCTGTCAAGGGTCATGCTGTGTCCAACTGATTTGGCATCGGCTTCATGCTCCAGGGGTATGACAGGACTGTTATCTATTCCCTGAGCCATGAGCTTCAGCCGTTCACCAATCACGCCGAATCGGTTCTTTAATACGTGTATGGATGCCCGTCCCAACTCGCCGCAAGTCTTGATTCCCATTGTGCCCAGATGCATTTCAAGATGCGGGCCGATACCCCAGAGTTCTCCCACGGGTAAGCGCTCCAATACCTCGTCGATATCCTCTTGTTGTATAATGACAAGTCCGTCGGGTTTCTTCATATCGCTGCCCAGTTTTGCCAGGAGTTTGTTGGGTGCAATACCGATAGAGCAGGTCAGTCTTCCAAGCGTCTTGTGAATTTCTTTCTTAATATTTTTGGCAATAACCCCAACATTGCCAAAGAGCGGAATCGAACCCGTAACATCCAGAAACGCCTCATCTACGGAGTAAACCTCTACGATGGGGGTGTATTGCCGGTATATCTCGACAAGCCGGCGGCAGGTGTCCGTATAACGGCCTGTGTCGCCTGCCACGAGGATAATATGGGGGCACAACCGCCTGGCCTCGTATTTGGTCATGCCTGTCTTGACCCCATATGCCCGCGCTTCATAAGAAGCCGTGGTAACCACCGTCCTTTCATTAGAGCCGATTACCGCAATGGGTTTTCCTCTGAGTGCGGGATTCACCTGTTGTTCCACCGATGCAAAGAAGGCATTCATGTCGATGTGCATAATAGTCTTATTCATCGTAAACCCAAAATCGTAAATCTATCGTTTAGGAATTTTCATTTTATTTAAGCGGTTTTCAGGGTGGTGTGAAGCGTAAAATCCCCCTTAGACTTCGTCGTGAGCGCTCAGTCGAACGAAAAGGGGGTAAGGAGGTTGTAAAATAATGCAGGAAAAAACACAACCCCCTCAATCCCCCTTTGTTAATGGGGACTAACTTGAAAACTACTTTAATTCATTTCCTGCCTGGTTCTGGCTTGTCTAATCCGAACGAGTCGGAAGAGTAGCGAGGGTGGTTTATCTCCCGCCAAATGACCGGAACGCTACCCTGCCGTTTCTATGGAATGGAGTACCCATACAAGGGTATCGGTGTTATAAGAGATGGAAAAAAGGTTGGCGCCGTCCGTGACCGTAAAATGGTGTATGACGGACTTTCCCAGCCTTTCTGTCCAAACATAGGTAATTTCCTGAACGAGGTACTTCCGGCTACTCCATATAAACCAGACAGGTTTAAGTTTCTTTTTATTGTCGCCAAAGATAGCTCCCACCTTGATCGTTTCGTTGATTTCCGTAATCATAATCTCACCAAAACAATTATAGTAACAGTTCATCTCACCGCAGAGAACGCCGAGACTTCGTCGTGAGCTCAGTCGAACGATCACAGAGGCTGTTAGAGAAGAAACAGAAAACCAATGGGGATTTTTCCCTTTATTTTATTATTTCTCAGCGTTCTCCGCGCCCTTTGCGGTGAACTATATTACCAATTATTATTTATCCAATTGCCTTATCACAGTTGTAACCTTGCCAATGATATGAACATCGCCCTCCCCCTCTTTAATAATGATCGGTTTCATTGTTGGATGTTCTGGTTTCAGATGTATCGTATGCCCCTTTTTATAAAATCGCTTTACGGTCGCCTCGTCATTTATGAGGGCAACCACGATCTCTCCGTTATTTGCTACAGGCTGTGGTTTAACGAGGACAAGGTCTCCCTCCTGTATGTGCGCCTCAATCATGCTGTCTCCCACCACCCGCAAAAAGAAGGTGTTGTTGCTGCGGCATATCGTTTTATCCACGGAAAGGTATCCTTCGACATCTTCTATGGCTGGATGAGGTGTACCTGCCCGAACCCTTCCAACAATCGGAACTGACCGCGATTCCTGGCTTCTGTCAGACGCCTCGATAATCTCAATCGCACGAGGGCTATTGAATTGCCTCCTGATGTATCCTTTGCGCTCCAGGACATCGAGGTATTTTTTAACAATGTTGGTACTGGAAAGCCCGATCCCATCCATAATTTCCCGTACGGTAGGGGGGTAGCCCCTTTCCTGAAGGCGTTCCTTCAGAAAAGACAAAAATTTCAGCTGTTTTTTCGTTAATGGTTTGGTCATAGGTTTTTATTTATAGGTGAACACATGTTCACCATTATATTTTTTATCCTTCCCCTGTCAAGCCTTATCTGATAAATTTTTTGAGGCGTTTATAATTAGGCCTTCGTCCGCTTTTTCAATGTAGCGCGAACTTCAGTTCGCTTACATCCTGCTATGCGAACTAAAGTTCGCACTACAACTGCAACTTTGAAATTCCTTACCGTTAAATTAGGCCGCCTTCGACGACTACACGAATTAAAGATAATGCCTCTCTTGATGGGCAATGTCATTGAATTAAGGGAGAGAGCTTTTCTCTTTGAGGTAAAGCCCGAAGGGCTGACAGAGTATAGCCCAGGGCGACAGCCCTGGGACAAGGATTTAATAATATTTTAGCCCTAAAAGGGCGACACAATATCTTAATTCAATGGCATTGCCCTTGATGGGAGGGATAATGGGAGCGTAGGGGCAGGTTTCAAACCTGCCCCTACATTACCCACCTAGCCTCCCCCATCGTTCGACTGAGCTCACGACGAAGTCAAGGGGGAGGAACAATAGCTTGAAATTCCTGAACATGAACATATAATTAGGCTTGACACCGTTGTATATATTTGTAGTATGTAACTTTACTTTTTATGCACTGTAATTTTGATGTAACCTAAAGTTCTTATTTTTTAGTGGGAGGAATGTGTTATGCAAGGTTTTGATAGAAGGAGATTTTTGAAAACCCTTGGGGTTTCGACTGTTACCGTGGGATTAGCCACTGCTATGGGTGCTGTAAAAAGTGTCAGCGCCGACGAGGAGGATTGGTTTCAGAACGTTAACCGTGTAAAAGACCCCCTCAATAAAACCCCAAAGGAGAAAGGTCACGCCCCGGTGGTCCAGTGGCCCATAAACATAAAGAACGGTGAACCATTTAACCTGGACATTCAGATTGGTGAAACCCTGCATCCGATGACTTCAAATCATTATATACAGTGGATTGAGGTGTATGCAGGGATCGAACAGGTTTCTCGGATAGAATTTTCACCCCTGTGTCCCCAGGCAAAGGTAACTATTCCTGTAGCCGTCAAGGAGTCTGCTACCCTGCGAATCCTGGCTCGCTGCAATCAGCACGGTATCTGGGAAACGACAAAAAAGGTTATTGTCTAAAATGGTATTAAGGCATTTCAAAGTAGCCACAGAGTTCACCGAGGTCTCAGAGAATTATTTTCTGTGATCTCTGTGCGCTCTGTGGCTAAGGTTGCCCTTTTTGTGGGTTCAGGTTTGCAACCTGAACCCTGGGATTTTATTGAATTATGTCAGGTGTAATCTAAATAGTGTTTTTGAATATATAAACATTCGGATTCAAGTTAAAAGAAATTGGTAGGTCAACCGTCTCGGTTGACCAAATCAAAAGCAACAAACGGATACAGGACAAGCGAGACGCTTGTCCTGCCAACACCGCCTCAAAACCCGCATAAATAAAATGAGAATTCCTATACAATCAAGTTATTTAACAAACATGCGTAAACAGACCAAGGTATTTCTGCTGATAATCAATGTCATAATAGTTCTCTTTCTTTTTTCCCAGGAACTTTATGCCAGGGCTTTGCATTTTATTGCCTATGGAGACACCCGCAGGGATATTAAGACAAGGGAAAAACCTCAGATAAAACACCATGCGATAGCCAGGGTCATACGGGAGAAGAATCCTGATTTTATCTTATTCTCAGGAGATATGATTTATTATGACGAATTTGAAAGGTTTTTAGAAGTAATTACCAATAACTATGCGGGAAGCAAAATGATAACAGCCCACCCCCACCTAAGCCTCCCCCCTCAAGGGGGAGGAATACAAGGGGACAATGAGGATTCCCCGCCCCTGGTGGGAGGGGTTAGGGGAGGGGGTGAACTGTTACATAAAATGATCCCCCTTTATCCCGTTATTGGGAACCACGAACTTATCTTTGGAGAAAAGGTGGATGCGATTATAAAGTACTTGTTGGAAAAAATAGGCGTTGTAAATGAACCGAAAGAACAGGTGCCTTCCCAATCCAGCCTTTTGAGTAATATAGAAACATTAAAAAAGAAACTGTATCAGGAGATTGAATCGATTGCAGAGGCAAAGATAAAAACGAGGAGTAGACAGGTGTTGTGTGAAGAAATCTGTGGTAAGTTGGATCCCGCATACATTTCTTATTTAAAAGAAGCGCTCTGTGATACGAAAGACGGACAATCCTGGTATTCTTTTGTCAAAGAAGCCGATGGATTAAAGATAAAATTCATTGCCTTAAATTCCTCGCTGCCCGACGACGAAGACCAGTTCCAGTGGTTTTTGAATGAATTAAAGCAGTTTAGTGGTCCAAAGATTATTTTTGAACACTACCCGCCGTATTCAACCGGATTTCACGGGTGTCTGGATCTGATGGACAACAAATCAAAGGCGTCAAGGTTTCGGGATCGCTATGCAAAGATTTTCAACAACGCGGCCAATAATATTGTATTGGTCATCAGCGGACATGAACATAATTACCAGCGGATTTGCAGGACAGATCAAACAGGCAGTATACAACAACTACCTGTATACATTGTTTCAGGCGGCGGAGGGGCTGAACTCACAGGTGAGGCGGAATGTGATACTTCTCAGATACCCATGAATGGATTCCGGTGCTTGGGGCTTATTACCGCATACCAATTCATAGATATCGTTGCAGATACGGACGACAAAAAGAATTTAACCCTCACATGTAAAGTACTCGGTCTGCGATGTGATTTAACCAGAGGACTGCCTGATGACGATACCTTTGAAAGGCAATTCGTAAAAGATCGTCTGGAATTAATTGATGATTTTACCTTAAGCTGGCAAAAAGAAAGGTAATAGTTCGGCTTTCGCTTCATTCAAGAATGTGATCTCTTAATAAAAATATTTTAATTGTATGGGAATTTTCATTTTATTTGTGCGGGTTTTCTGAATGTCTGGTAACCGCAGGTATTTCCTTACATGATAGGTGGAAGACCTCCCCTTGATCCCCTCCTTGCGAAGGAGGGGAAAGGGGGGTGGTTATAATTTGACAAATAATGCAACTCAAGACCTTCATACTCCATTTCATACTCGGCGGCACAATCGTAAGTGTGGTAACCTTTCTGGGTTCGCAAGGAAAAGGCATGCTTGCCGCCTTTGTGGCGACCTTTCCCACCATGACCGCCCTCACCTTTGCCCTGATTTACAGCAAGGGAGGGCAAGTTGCTACCGTGAATTACGCCAAGGGTCTGCTCTTCATGACGCCGCCGTGGATTATCTATGTTTTATGCCTGATCTTTCTGTTGCCCAGGTGGGGATTTGTGAAGTCGCTTCTTGTCGGCGTGCTGACCTATATGATATTTGCAGGGATTGTCAGCATTGTTATGAAACATCTGGGGCGGGGATAATAAACGATAACGAAGATAATACCATTTGTAATTCCTGTGAGGTTTCTCCTTATAATTGTATTGACATAATTTATTTTAAGATTCGACCCCTTTCGCTGACTCT
>Ga0209417_1005134_pt1 | contig 14735 bp, 10 predicted proteins | sample RifGroF2_FD_184002 | JGI IMG/M metagenome (GOLD analysis project Ga0209417, IMG submission 184002) | Groundwater microbial communities from Rifle, Colorado, USA - Groundwater F2 (SPAdes) (version 2) | ecosystem: Environmental > Aquatic > Deep subsurface > Groundwater | place: Rifle, Colorado... | reverse complement strand
AGAAAAAACATGTAGAAAAATGTAACCTTTTTGAAAATGCCCTGATTTAGTAAGTCCTGTAAATATAAGAAAAAGCATATAGGGAATGAACGTAATCAAACTTTTTTATACTTTTTTAGCATTTTTTAAAATAATGGAAAACTTAAAAAACATAATTTTTTCAAAGCAATCAATTTAGATCAAACCAGAGGGCTGAAAAAGCAAACTTTGACGGTTGGGTAGGTTGTTATTGTGCGTTGGATGCCCAACCGGCAATGTGTTGCTGTGGGCAGATTTTCAAAATTTTTGTGCGTGGGGTATTTTTTCATTGTCTTTTGTTTATACTTCAAACACTTTAAAATTTAACTTTAATGTCTTTTTTTTGCACAGTGGTTGCATTGACAACAAATTCAGAGAAAACTCCCCTATTCCTCAAACTCCTGCTTGCCTAACAAAACCATTGAAATACGTTTTTTCCCATCCATAATAATAGTAAGACCTTCTTTAAATCTAACATGCCTGAAATACTCTGTTTTTTCGACCAGTTCCTGCTTTTCGAGAATATCCCAGCGAATAATTTCAGTATCAGAATAATACTGAACCGAAAAATACCCTACATTCATAGAGGTTACATTATGAAAAAAGTGCGAACCTAAAGATGCATCCAAAGGAAAATCTTTCATGCTGAGTTCAACAATTGCCTTTGCATTGGAAATATGAGACCAAACAACAGGAATGCCAATGAAACGATCTCTGGTTCCCCATCTTCCGGGACCAATTAATAAATATTTTTTATTTGCCGCTAACATTTTTGCATTCAGCTTTTCAATCTCCACGGTCATTTCAAGGGTTTTTGAATTATCAAACTTTGACGGGTCAACATATATCACATCAGACACCTCGTCAACTTTTCCATTTCCCATGCTTTTCTCTGTAAAGAGCAGTACTTTACTTTTATCAATTTTAGATTCGTCAATATTATAATCTGTTTCGCTGCCAACCATAGGTTTTATCTGCAAAAGATAAAACGAAGGTTGCTTCTTATGTGTTTTATTTAAGTCAACCGCAAACTCTATTTCCACAGGCGAACCAAATGCTTCCCTTACAATACCTAAAAGGATATCTATTGTTTTTGCAAGTGGAATATATTCATGTTTGAGGATATTAGCAAAATTGATGATACGGGGTCCGGGTTTATCAATTCCTGCATCAATTCTTTCACTGTCGGCGTCATAAACAGAGGCGCAATGTTTTATTGTACCATGTTTTTCTGCATCCCATAAATCCAATCTGGAAAAAGCAGCTTCTTCTCCTTCCATAAGATCCGGATTATTTTTTTCCATATTGATTGAATAGAATTCTGTTTGCGAATTCTTAATCGTATCTTTAAGACTATTAATTTCAATTTTGGGATATTTGGGTGAAAACCTGAATGTTTTTTCTCCCTCAACCACATATTGCCCCAAACCGATAGCAATTACAGCAAAACCCTCATCGGGCTTCATGTGACCAACCGGGTAATAATTGTTAGACTGCGCCGTTCCGCTTATATGTGGATAATAATAATTTCCAAATTGATTACCCACTACTTCCTGAATCACTAACGCCATTTTTTCATCTTCAATTTTATAATTTATCGCTTCAAAATATGTCCGCGCCTGAGGAGAAAAAACCGAGGCAAAAACAAGCTTTATTGCTGTCATTAATTGCTGCAGGCGGATATCGTCATCAGGATTATTATTCGGTATCAGATAGGTTTCAAATACTCCGGCAAAAGGATGGCTTAAAGAATCTTCCAATAAACTCGACGAACGAATAGCAAGTGGTTTTCTGATATGCTTTAAAAATACTTTTAATTTTTTTACCAATTCATAAGACAGCTCTCCCTCTACAAATTTCTGTCGGGTGATATTGTAATTGGTTTCTGTACTGATTACACTTTTTAATTTATTCCTGCTAATAAAAAAATCAAACTCATCTGTTCCTATAATACTTGTTTTTGGTGTTCGTATGTTTATTTCGGGAACAATATCAGAAAAATTAAAATTATAAATCAAAGTATTTACAAACGCAAGCCCTCTGCCTTTACCTCCGAGTGCGCCGGAGCATAAACTTACAATATTGCTTTCTTCCATCAGCGCATCTTCGTCAAAATTTACAATTTTACCTCTTTCCTTTTGCACTTTATATTTCTGAATAGCTTTCAGCAAAAAATTTCGTAGCTCTTCTGCGCTTGTAAAGTCAGTTATTTTGTAAGGTTTAATTATTCTTGCAATTTCTATTTCCCCACGCGCCATCATCCATAAAGAAAAATGATTTTTTAAAGCGTGATATTTAATAGATTCATCAGGAATTAATTTTAACTGCGCTTCAAACTCCTTCATGGTTTTCGCAACTGTCAACTGCCTTCCCTCATCTGTTCTGAAAACAAATTGCCCAAATCCCAAATGATAAATAACAAAGCCTTTTAAATCCTGCAAAAGAGATTCAGAATTTTTATTTATAAAAAGCGCATTAAGCTCATAAGCTTTTTTCAGATTTTCTGAATCCGAAGACTGCAGCAGAACAGGTAATCCAGACGAATGTTCCTTCACGTGTTTAATAAAATCAAATCCTGCTTCAGCATACAATTCTCCATTTTTTGGAAAGCGTACATCAGAAATAACACAGGTTATAACTTCTTTATAATCGTTATAAATTGCGATAGCTTCTTCATAGGTGCTCGCGTGCAATATCTTAGGTCTTGCTCTTAATTTCAAAACTTTATATAATTCATCTGAGCTTACGTCTTCTATTAAACGCTGGGTTTGCTCCAAAATAATATTATATAATGTAGGTAAATACCTGCTGTAATATTTTGCAGAGTCTTCTACTAACAAAATTGCCTGAATTACTCCTACTTTAACATCGTTTTCAATATTTATTTTATCCTCCAAAAGTTTAACCATTGCAAAAAATATTTTTGAATCGCCATTCCAGACAAATACTTTATCGAAGTTGGTAATCGGAATATCGTTTTGTTCCAATAATGCAACATCACAATCATTATTCAATAGTAAATAAACGGCTCTGTACGGGAAATTAGTTTTTATTTTTTTTGCGAGATCAAAAGGAGCTTTTTTATCAGTTCCCATCATCAGAATAATCAGGTCGAAATGCTTTTTCTTCATTAACTCCAGTGCATCTTCTTGATTAGAAATGCCGGTAATACGTGGCAATGAAGTAAGATTTAATTTATGATATTCTCCCAAAATATGCTCTGTAAAACGACCTTCTTTTTCAATGCTGTATGCATCATAAAGATTTGCAACAAGAAGAATTTCTTTGACCTTAAAAGGCATCAGGTCATGGTAAACATCCCTTTCGTAATAGTCTTTATTAATAAATTTTTGCATAAGTCTTTTGGAAAATTCTGAAGTGTTATTTTCAATTTCTTTAATATCAAATTCAAGATCTTCTTTTGAATTAATAAAATCATTGACTTTAATACTATTAATGTAATTTGCAATAATAGTAGCAAGGTTGTTTATCAAATTGCGCTCCTCGTATAAAAAAGGTCCTTCGGCTTCTTCCTGCATTTCTGAAAGATAACACACTTGAATTTTTCCTTTCTTCCCGTCTACAGTGATAAATTCCTGACTTTGCGTCCATTTTGATTCGATATAATTATCTGTAGAAAATCTTTTATTCTCATAACTTATTGATGCTCCTGTAATATCAGGATATTGCCATGCTTTTGGTAAAATGGTGCATATCTTCCGAATTGTTTCTTCAAAGACCAGCCCTTCCTTAATAATTTCAGTTGTTTTATTAATACAACCTAATTCTTTAAGACGTTCCGAACTCTCCTTTAAAAGTCTTTCGTATTTTCCTTTTTCGTCGTTTTGATTACTCATATAACATATTTTTTTTAAGTACTTGTTATTTTTTGTTGCAAGTTAACCGCAGGTTGAGCGCCTGCCTGTCCGCCTGCCTGCCGGCGAGGCAGGGTAGGCAGGGAGTCGAAACCCAGGTTGCAGATTAACCCATTTCCAAACAGAAACGTTTCCATTGTGGAAAGATAAAAAAAACTTGTTATATCTGTTTTTTTACGGTTATGTTATCAAACATTTACGATATTTTTCATGACAAAATACAATCAGAACAGGTAATTATAAAACAACCTTCTTGTTATTTGTCAATAAACATGCTGTATAATATCATTTTTTTTATTGATTATTTTGAAAAAGCAGATAGTTTTGCTTTTAATAAATAAATTTTAATAACCTTAAAAGAAAGAATGTTACTATGGAAGCAAAAAAAAGTTCGAATCCAAAAGTTGAAGCCTTTATGGCAAAAGTTATTGCTAAAAATCCGGCTGAACCCGAATTTCATCAGGCAGTACGTGAAGTAGTTGAATCTTTAATGCCCTTTATTGAAGAAAATCCCAAGTACAAGGATGCAAAAATTCTTGAAAGAATTGTTGAACCTGAAAGAGTTTTAATGTTTCGTGTTCCCTGGCTGGATGATAAAGGAGAAATTCAGATTAACCGTGGCTTCCGTATTCAGATGAACAACGCAATTGGTCCTTACAAAGGAGGCTTACGTTTCCACCCGACTGTTTATTTAGGAATTTTGAAATTCTTAGCCTTTGAACAGGTATTTAAAAATTCATTAACTACATTACCTATGGGTGGTGGAAAAGGTGGTTCTGATTTTGACCCAAAAGGCAAATCTGACAATGAAGTAATGCGTTTCTGCCAGAGTTTTATGACAGAATTAACTCGCCACATTGGTCACGACACAGACGTTCCTGCTGGAGATATTGGTGTTGGTGGTCGTGAAATTGGTTTCATGTTCGGACAATACAAAAGATTAAAAAACGAATTTACCGGAGTACTTACAGGCAAAGGACTTGATTGGGGTGGCTCTTTAATTCGCCCTGAAGCTACTGGTTACGGTTGTGTTTATTTTGCTGAAGAAATGTTAAAAACACGTGGCGACAGCTTTAAAGGAAAAACAGTTGTTGTTTCCGGTTCAGGAAATGTTTCTCAGTATGCAATTGAAAAAGTAACCCAACTCGGAGGCAAAGTAGTTACAGCATCTGACTCAAACGGATTTATTTATGATCCTAAAGGAATTGATGCCGAAAAACTTGAATACATCATGACTTTGAAAAACGTAAAACGTGGCAGAATTAAAGAATATGCTGATAAATACGGATGCGAATATTATGATGGCAAAACCCCCTGGGGAATTAAATGTGATGTTGCTCTCCCATGTGCAACCCAGAATGAATTGAACGAACAAGATGCAATAACCCTTACTAAAAATGGCTGCATCTGCGTTTCTGAAGGCGCTAACATGCCTTCAACAATGGACGCTGTTGAAGTACTCCTCGAAAAGAAAATCTTGTACGGTCCCGGCAAAGCTGCTAATGCAGGCGGTGTTGCAACATCAGGACTTGAAATGTCGCAGAACTCGCTGCGTTTATCATGGACACGCGAAGAAGTTGATGAAAGGCTTCATAATATTATGAAAAGCATTCATGCAACCTGCGTGAAATACGGCAAACAGAGCGATGGTTTCATCAATTATGTTAATGGAGCTAATATTGGCGGTTTTGTTAAAGTTGCCAATGCAATGATGGCTCAAGGCTTAGTTTAATCTTATTTTTTGAAAAAGGCTTTGCATACACAAAGCCTTTTTCTTTTTCCAAATTTCTTTTAGATTTGCTTTGTATATTCGCAGGAGAATATCTCTCCAAATTTTTCTGCATTCAATTAATTAAACATTATTTATGAGAGTTAAACGTATATCCATTGAAGAAGTAGTTGCATCCGATAATAAAACGGTAAACCTTGGTTTGCTTGATCCGGTTATTGCAAAATATAAAAATAAAAAAGGGAATTTAATTCCTGTTCTTCAAGCTGCGCAAAACATTTTCGGATTCATTCCCAGAGAAGTATTTATTTACATATCAGAGCAAACAGGTCTTAATTTAAATGATATGTATGGAGTTGCTACTTTTTATTCGCAGTTCCGTTTAAAACCCGTTGGGAAACATATTATAAAAGTATGTCATGGTACAGCCTGCCATGTTCAAAATGCCAATGTCATTACCGATTCTCTCATGGAAGCGTTGCGCCTGAATGACGGCGAAACCACACCAGACGGATTATTCACACTTGAAACAGTGGCTTGTATCGGTTGTTGTTCCCTTGCTCCGGCTATGATTATCGGTAAAGAAGTATATGGAAAACTAAGCGGCAAAATAGCTGTGAACGTGGTAAAAGAAATTCAACTTAAAGAAAAAAAATAAAACGACTCATTTGCATGGAACAGATAAAAGTTCTTGTTGGCATGGCAAGCTGTGGAATAGCAGCAGGCGCCAGCAAAGTGTTTGAGAAAATAGATTCTCTGAAAAAATTAGAAAACCTGCCTTTTGAGCTCATTAAAACCGGCTGTGTTGGTATGTGTTACCGAGAACCATTGGTTGAAATTATTGATGAATCGGGATCCTATTTATACGGCGAAATTAATGAAGCCAAAGCTGTTGAGATTTTCGAAAAGCATATTAAAAACTCAGAACCGATAAAAGAGTATGTTGTTAAAACAAATCTTTTTTCAACTGACGATGAATCTTACTGGAAAGGCCAGACAAAAATAGCCCTGAAAAACTGCGGTGTTATTGACCCTGAAAATATTGATGATTACGAAAATCAAAAAGGGTATGCGGCTATTAAAAAAATATTGAAAGAAAATATTTCCCAGGAGAATGTCATTCAGACAATTCTCGATTCAGGTCTCAGAGGTCGCGGTGGCGGTGGCTTTTCTACAGGCATGAAATGGAAATTCGCATATAATAATAAATCAGACAAAAAATATATTATTTGCAATGCAGACGAAGGCGACCCTGGCGCATTCATGGATCGCTCTGTACTCGAAAGTGACCCCCATGCAGTTCTAGAAGGAATGAGCATTGCTGCTTTCGCAATTGGCGCTTCTGAGGGTATTATATACTGCCGGGCAGAATATCCGCTTGCAATTATCAGACTCAATATTGCTTTGGAGCAATCAAGAAAAAAAGGCTATCTCGGAAAAAATATTTTCGGAAAACAAGGCTTTGATTTTGACATTCACGTTAAAGAAGGAGCAGGCGCTTTTGTATGTGGTGAAGAAACTGCACTTATGGCTTCTATAGAAGGCGAACGTGGAATGCCCCGCAAAAGACCGCCTTTCCCTGCTGCTTCCGGACTATGGAAAAAACCAACCAATATAAACAATGTGGAAACATTTGCCAATGTACCCTATATTGTTTTGAACGGTGCTGCTTCTTATAATAAATATGGAACAGAAAAATCCAAAGGCACCAAAGTTTTTGCATTAACCGGAAAAATTAAACGCGGCGGATTGGTTGAAGTTCCCATGGGTATTACCATTCACGATATTATTTTTAAACTTGGTGGCGGTATTCAAAATGATAAAAAATTCAAAGCCGTTCAATTGGGAGGTCCCTCTGGTGGCTGTATTCCTGAATACCTTGCTGATACTCTCGTAGATTACGATTCTGTAACTGCTACAGGCGCAATAATGGGCTCGGGTGGTATGGTGGTAATGGACGAAACGACCTGTATGGTTGATATGGCAAGATTTTTCCTCGACTTTACTCAAAAAGAATCGTGTGGTAAATGTACATTCTGCCGCATTGGAACAAAACGAATGCTCGAAATTTTAATTCGTATTACTGAAGGCGAAGGAAAAGAAGGAGACATTGAAGCTTTAGAAGAACTATCTTATCAAATAAAAGACAACTCACTGTGCGGGCTCGGTCAGACAGCTCCAAATCCTGTATTGACAACAATAAAATACTTCAGGAATGAATACGAAGCTCATATAAAAGACAAAAAATGCCCTGCCCGAAATTGTAAAAAATTATTAACCTATACAGTTATTGAAGAAAAATGTACCGGATGTACTGTTTGCGCTAAAAACTGTCCTGTAAATTGTATTTCCGGCGAACGCAAAAAATTGCATGTTATCAATCAGGATACCTGTATTAAATGCGGCGTATGCTTTACTAAATGTAAATTTGAAGCTATTAAATTGTCGTAAAATAAAAATGATTGTGTTAGCAGTCGGAAAAGTCAGCAGTCGGCAGTCGGCAATCGGAAAAGTCGGCAGTCGGCAGTCGGCAGTCGGAAAAGTCAGCAGTCGGCAGTCGGAAAAGTCAGCAGTCGGCAATCGGAAAAGTCTCCAGTCGGCAGTCGGAAAAGTCAGCAGTCGGCAGTCGGAAAGACTGAGGACTGTAGACTGTAAACTGAGGACTGTAGACTGTAGACTATTGATTGATGATTTAAAACTAAAATAAAATAATCTCGCATAACAAAAGAAAAAAAATAATATGGATTCATTAAATATAATACTGAATGGCAAAAATGTAAAGGGTAAACCCGGAGAATCAATTCTGCAATTAGCCAATAGATACGGAATTGAAATCCCAACCTTGTGTAATGATCCGCGTCTGGAACCTTATTCTTCCTGCTATGTTTGCGTTGTTGAAGTTGAAGGATTAAGAGGTCTTCAACCTTCCTGCTCAACAAAAATTTCAGAAGGAATGAAGATCAACACAGATAATGAAAAAGTATATCAAGCACGCAGAACTGCGCTGGAATTATTAGTTAGTAATCATTATGCAGACTGTGTTGCTCCCTGCAAACAAAAATGCCCAGCGGGCGTTGATGTACAAGGATACATTTCTTTAGTTGAAAAAAAAGAATACAGCGAAGCAATTGCATTAATTAAACAAGTGAATCCGCTTCCTGCAATATGCGGTCGCGTGTGCGTACGCCCTTGTGAAGTAGCTTGCAGAAGAAACCTATTAGATGAAGGCGCTGCTGTAGGAATTGATTATCTGAAAAGATTTGCTGCCGATGCAGACCTTGCTTCTGCAACCCGCTATATTGGAAAACCAAAACCCGCTACAGGAAAAAAGGTTGCGATTATCGGAGCAGGTCCCGGAGGCTTATCTGCCGCATGGTTTCTGCAACTTGAAGGTCATGCATGCGATATTTATGAAGCCAATCCGAAACCTGGCGGATGGCTGCGCTACGGAATTCCCGAATATCGTTTGCCCAATGACATCATAGACAAAGAGGTTGCTGCAATTACGGAATTAGGAGCAACTATTTTTTATAATAAAAAACTTGGAGATAACATCAGCTACAAAGAACTGAAAGAAAAATACGATTCCGTAATATTAACGATTGGCTCTCAGGGTGGCACTCCTATTGGCTGCGAAGGCGATGATGCAGAAAATATTTTCAGCGGAATTGACTTTTTACGCAACATGGAAATTACCGGTCAGCGTTATAATTTTCAGGGAAAAACAATTGCAGTTATAGGTGGTGGTAATACCGCTATGGATTGCTGCCGTACATCCATGCGCTGCAATGCAGAAAAAGTATACGTGATTTATCGCCGTACCGAAAAAGAAATGCCTGCAAACCCGATTGAAATTCACGAATCGAAACTCGAAGGAATAGAATATATGTTTTTAACGGCTCCGAAAAAAGTGAACAAAGATGAGAGCGGAAAAGTTAAAACCATTACCTGCCTGAAAATGGAGCTGGGAGAACCCGATGCTTCAGGACGCCGCCGCCCTGTTGTTGTGGAAGGATCTGATTTTGATGTTCCTGTTGATTATGTTCTTGCTGCTATCGGACAAAAAACTCAGGTTAATTTTATTGATGATATCAACAGCTTTGCCACAGACGGTCAATTAAAAATTAATAAATGGGGAGATCTTGATGCAGACAAGCATACGCTGCAAACCGGCATTAAATCTGTATTTGCCGCAGGTGATGGCGTTACAGGTCCGGCAACAATCATTGAAGCTATTGCTCAGGCAAGAAAAGCTTCACGTAGTTGTCACCAGTATCTGACCGGACAGGCTTTTCAGCCAGAACCTTATGAATTCATAAGCAAAAGAGATAATTTTGAAAAACAAATAAAAGACGATTACAAAGGACACTACACGAATCAGGCAAGGCACGAAATGCCGACCATTCCCGAAGATAAAAGAAATAATTTCAATGAAGTGGAATTAGGCTATGAAACAGAAGCCCTCTCTTTAGAAGAAGCCGGACGTTGCCTCGAATGTGGCTGTGTGAAATATTATGACTGCGACCTGAAAAAATATTCAACAGATTATTCCGCTTCTCAACAAAAATACGAAGGCACGTATAAAAAATTCAAAGTTGATTTCAGGCATCCATTCATTGAAATTGACAACAATAAATGTATTCTCTGCGCACGTTGTGTAAGAATCTGTAAAGAAGTTGTAGGCGCTAATGCACTGGGCCTTGTAAAACGCGGCTTTGAAACGTATGTTGCTCCAAGTTTGGGCAATCAACTTTGCGATACAGATTGTGAATCGTGCGGTATGTGTATTTCAGCTTGTCCTACTGCTGCAATGTCTGAAAATGTACCTTTCAAACCAGGTCCCGTAGAAACAATTCCGGTAGATTCTGTTTGTAATTATTGTTCAGTAGGCTGCGAAATTACGTATCATAAAAAGGGAAATTTTATATGGCGCGTTACAGGCAAAGAAGGCATGGTTAATAAGGAGGGAAACATTTGTCGTTATGCCCGTTTCGGATATCAATACATGAATGATACATCACGAATCACAAAGCCTTTATTAAAAGAAAACGGGAAATTTAAAGAAATTTCTTTTGAAGATGCATTCAGGCTGATAGCAGAAAAATGTAATTCAAAAAATGCACAGGAAACCGCTCTGTTCGCTGGAGCACGCTTATCAAACGAAGAATTGTTTTTACTGAAAAAAATCGCTGAAAAAGGTATTCAGACAAAAAATATTTCTTCATTTCATTATTTAGGAAGAGGCTTGGGATACAATGAAAACAGTAGCTTCAACACAACATTTGATCAGATAAAAGGCGCTGAAAAAATATTCATCTTAGGCTCAGAAGCCAATAAAGACAATGCTGTTGCCGGATTTATGATTTACAATGAACATTATTTAAAAAATGTTCCTCTGATACAAATCACTACCATTGCTGATTCTGCGATGAATAAAAAAGTAAATGATACGATAAAAATAAAATCGTATTATCACTTTGTAAAAGCAGCAAATCATTATTTAATTGCTGAAGAAAAACAAAATTCTGCTTTCATCAACAGTAATATTAAAGGATTTGAAGAATACAAAAAAGCGGTTTTATCTGAAAGTTTTGAAGCACTTGTAGCAAAATCAGGCGTAAGCGCAGATATTATCAAAGCCTTTGCAGATGATTATAACAATACATCAAATGCTATTCTTGTTTTTGCAGAAAAAAATGTTTCGGCAAACGCTTCTTTTGAAATAAAAAATCTTGCAATTATTACCGGCAAACTCGGGAAAACATCCATGGGTATCATTTCGCTCAAAGAAAAAAATAATTCCGAAGGACTTGTTAATTCAGGAATAATTTCAAACAATAATATGCTTCTGGAACTTGAATCAGGTAAAATCAAAAACCTGCTGATTTTCGGTGAAGATCCTATTGGTTGCGCTCTCGATAAAAAGAAAATTTCTGGTATAATCGAAAAGGCAGATTTTATTTTAGTTCAAGATTACTTCATGTCTGAAACGGCAAAAGCTGCAACACTGATTCTCCCTGCATCTTTTCCTGTTGAAACCGGAGGCAGCTTTACTAATACGCAAAGAGTAATCCAGAATTTCGGAAAAGAAATTATTTCTCCTTTGGAAAAATGCAGCATCAGTCAGCTAAAAAACATTCTGGAAAAATTTAACATTAAATCAACAGAAGATATAAATGCAGAAATGCTTGCTGATATTGCAACAAATAAAACATCTGAAATTCTTATGAATTTCACTTCTGATGATAATGACAGCAGAATGTTTGAGCATGGGTGCGACTCTCTGACTTTAAGATTTAATGCGTACTTTGAAAGATTAAACGAAAAAAAATAAAACAATGAACGAGTTTAACAGTATAGACGATATTCTTGATTTCGCTATTGAAAATGAACAAAAAGCAGTAGATTTTTATACAACTCTTGCCGGAGTTATAAAAAACAGCGATATGCGCGACACGTTCGAGCAATTTGCCCGCGAAGAAATTGGACATAAAGCAAAACTCGTTAAAATTAAAGAAGAAAAAATATTTGTCGCTTCGAAAGAAAATATCAGCGACCTTAAAATTTCTGATTATGTAGACAATGTAGAAGTGTCTTCCGACATGAGTTATCAGGATGCTTTGATTTTAGCGATGAAAAGAGAAAAATCAGCATTTAAACTCTACACAAAACTTGCTACAAAAACATCAAATACCGACTTGCAAAATCTTTTTCTTTCTTTAGCGCAGGAAGAATCAAAGCACAAACTTATGTTTGAAGTGGAATATGATGATGTGATTTTTAGGGAAAATTAACAGCGTGTTAGTGGTATGTTTTCAACCTTGATTTAAAATTAGTTTTTAAATTATAAAATGAATCCAAATGTTCTGAAAGATAGATTAACAGATCTAAAACAAATATTTATGATTTATTATAAGAATAATGAATTTTCCGGCTTTGAATGACCAGATGCAGCCTGTGCCATCTGGAAATGGCTGATAGGGTGGTTGTATCCGTGAATGCCAATTTCGTGTACTGAACCTTTTTTTATTCCATTAAAAATTTTCGGATTTGTACATGACGAACACCTTTATACGTGTTGCCAGAGAAGGAATCTCTGGTTACCACAATTTTCGGATAATTATCGTTAATTTTTAAAAGATTGCCAAACTCACGGACAATGGTTTTTTCACTGTTTAAACTTAGGGCTACCTGAATGTATATTGTTTCATTATCTTTTTCACATACAAAATCAATCTCATTGGACTGATATATACCGGTTTTAATATTATACGATTTATACTGCAAATGATTAAATACGGCATTTTCTAATATTTTCCCCATATCTGTTTGTCTGTAGCCCCAAATAGAATTTCTAAGCCCCAGATTATCGAAATAATATTTTTCCCCTGTTTCAAAAATTCTTTTTCCTACAACATCATACCGCTCCACTTTATGCATCAAATAGGAATTAGTAAGATAGCCTGTGTATGTCTGAATCTGGTTCGGTGAAATTTTTATATTTTGTGATTTTAAAAATTCGCTTATACTATTCGATGAAAAAAGACTACCCGTGTTGTCTGCCAAAAATTTTATCAATTGCTCAAGCAAATGTGTGTTTCTCACATTGTACCTTGCAACAATATCGCGGTATACAATTGTGTTTAAAATGTTTTTCAGATACTCTGCAACAACTTCATCGGTTTGTTCTAAATGAATCAGGTACGGGAATCCACCAAATCTGAAATATTTATCAAGTGCAGCATCTGAATCTTTAAGTTTGTGAAACATTAAAAATTCAGGATAAGAAAGGGAATACACTTTTATTTCTACAAAGCGACCACTTAACAAACTCGACAGCTCACCGGATAACAACATCGCATTGCTTCCAGTGCAATAAACATCATAGATATCTTTTAAAACAAGAGAACGTAATGCTTTTTCAAAGTCTGCGATTTCCTGTATCTCATCTATAAAAATATAATTTTTCTTTTTTTTATCCGATCGTATCAGGATGTAACTGTTTAAGTCTGCTGCATTTTTTATTGAATCATAAGAAAAATCTTCTTTATTGATATAAATAATATTCGCTTTTTTATCAATCTTTTGAATATGCTCCATTACCTGAAACATAAGATAACTTTTTCCAACCCTGCGCTGACCGGTAAAAACCTTTATTAATGATTTTCCAATAAAGGGCAAAACTTTCTTAAAATAAGCCTCGCGAATAATTAGTTTTGTTTTAAAAACTGTATCTTTCAATTGTAAGTATATTTATAACTTTTACAAATATAACAATTTTTTATAAATATAAATATAATTTTTTATGCATTATTGGACTCGGATTACAAATACGAGACAGTGGGGATTGATAATGATAAACTTAATTTTATACCGTAAACCTTTCTGCCACAGATTGCGCAAATTATCACAGATTATGTTAATCTGTGATAATCCGTGTAATCAGTGTCAAACTCAAGAAAAAAGGCTTTTGGGAATGATGTTCAATATGCAGATTGTGTTAAAAAAATCTTGTGGAAACTTAGGTATTATTTTTCTGAACCATATTTTTTTTAACTTATGCTTGCTGTTTTATGAAATATTGAGCAATTTCTTGAGGAAGGCAATGCCAGGTGTTGGGGATTTCTTTGAGGAAGGATAGAAATTCTTCGTAGAGTTTTAGGTGATCTTTTTCGAGAAGATAATCGGGGTGAGTTAGCATGAGAATCATTCCGTGGTTTTGAATGAGCCAGTTTGTTTTGTTTTTCCAGATGTCGTTTGTTTTTTGTTTAAGGACATACCAGAGGACATGGTCTTGTGGGAGGGTGTAGGGGAGTTGTTATAATATGTTTATTTTAGTTGTTTTATTCATGATAATTGTTCGTTATGAAAGAATAAATTTTAATAATTTACAGTACGAAATTTATTTAGGGTCTGCTGAAAATCACAAAACGTATTTGATATTAAATGATTAGAATATGTTATTCTTATAACAAGTGCAAGATAAAATAAATGATTCATTAAAAATCCTTGCACCTTCTTTTTATAATTTTATATTTTTGTTTTGTTAGTCTGTCGCATACCATCTTCTTTGTTGCCTGCGACTCGAAGTATTATTATACATCTTCGTCTTG
>Ga0209417_1005133_pt1 | contig 14737 bp, 12 predicted proteins | sample RifGroF2_FD_184002 | JGI IMG/M metagenome (GOLD analysis project Ga0209417, IMG submission 184002) | Groundwater microbial communities from Rifle, Colorado, USA - Groundwater F2 (SPAdes) (version 2) | ecosystem: Environmental > Aquatic > Deep subsurface > Groundwater | place: Rifle, Colorado... | reverse complement strand
CTGCTGCGGCAATACCGAGTGGAGCATTTTAATAGACGCAGGCATTGATATTGTGAACTTTGACGCGTTTGAGTTCGGCGAAACTATCGCCATGTATGCTGATTCTGTCAAGGCACATCTGGCTCGCGGCGGAATGCTGGCCTGGGGCGTTATACCGACATCGGTAAAAATTCGTGAACAATCTGTTGACAGTCTTTGCAAGCAGCTTGAAAAAGTTATGGATCATCTGGCATCGAAAGGCATCGACAAAAAGGTTATCGTTGAACAGGCCGTAATAACTCCTTCTTGCGGTACCGGCTCGATGGAACCGGCTGATGCTGAAAAGGTTTTTGAGATGCTGGCAGGCGTTTCAAAGGCAATGAAAGCCAAGTACGGTTTTTAACATATTGGGGTGATTATTTGAAACTGGCGATTTCTGGAAAAGGCGGTGTAGGAAAATCCACGCTCGCCGCTGCTTTGGCGATTTTAATGGCTCGCAGCGGACGCAGAGTGCTGGCGATAGATGCCGACCCTAACGCCAGTTTGGCTGGTTCGTTGGGTATGCCGGTCGAAAAACAAAAGACCGTCATTCCGATTTCACAGCAGATTTCGCTGATAGAAGAACGCACCGGCGCCAAAGTCAAGCAGTACGGGCAGATGTTCAAAATCAATCCGGAAGTCTCGGATATTGCCGATAAGTACGCAGTGAAGCATAACGGCGTTTCGTTGTTGGTTCTTGGTGCGGTAAAACAGGGTGGCGGAGGCTGCGCGTGTCCGGAAAGTATTTTTATCCGTGCGCTGGTTACTGACCTTGTGCTTCATAAAAATGATACTCTGATAATGGATATGGAAGCCGGCGTTGAACATCTCGGCAGAGCGACGACAAGCGGCGTTGATTTGATGCTGATAGTGGTTGAGCCGGGGCAGCGGTCGATAGACTGCGCCAAAAAAGTAGTCGCAATGGCCGGCGAAATCGGCTTAAAACGCATCGCATTCGTTGCCAATAAGATTACCTGCATCGCCGATGAAGAATTTGTGCGAAACGCACTTGGCGATGACAAAGTAATTGGAATGATACCGTATGCCGAAGAGCTGCGTCTTGCCGACAGAAACGGCAAGTCGGTGCTTGACGGTTTAGACAGCGGTATTCTTAAAAGATTTGAAGATATTTTGGGTGCTCTTGAAAAAGGCGGTGGCAAATGAAAGATTTAGCTCGTGAAAAGTACGCATTGCTGATGGCCGAGATTGAGAAACTTGAAGATTGTATAAGTGAACTTGAAAACGAAAACCCGGTTGACTACGCACAACTGGAAAAGGCTAAAGCCCAGCTTGCGGACAAAAAAAGTGAACTGGCTCGCATAAGTGATGGCTGCGGCAGACCACACCCGATGTCTTGAGGTTGTATGAGTTTTAAAATAGCGGTAAGCGGCAAAGGCGGAGTAGGCAAAACGACAGTGGCCGGTCTTTTAATAACCCGGCTCATAAGTCGCGGCTGTAAGCCAGTATTGGCAGTCGATGCTGACCCGAATACCTGTCTCGACGCAGTGCTGGGCGTAAAAGCAATACATACAATCGGCAGTGTCCGCGAGGAAGCAAAAGAAGCTGCCGCCAAAGGGCTTTCGGTCGGTATATCAAAACAGCAGCTTTTGGAACTTAAAATATCCGAAAGTCTTATCGAAGCGAATAATTTTGACCTTATAGCGATGGGCAGACCCGAAGGCCCTGGCTGCTATTGTTATGCTAATAATGTTCTCAAACAGGCACTTGGCGAGATTTCATCGCAGTATCCGTATATCGTGCTTGATAACGAGGCGGGGCTTGAGAATCTGTCAAGACGAATCGTTACGCGGGTCGATGTGCTTGTAATAGTTGCCGACCCATCAGTGCGGGGGCTTGAAACCGTTGAGCGGCTTTGGTCGCTGGCTAAGGAAATGGATATTGGTTACGGAAAGCTGGCGATTATCGTCAACAGGTTAAGACAAAATGAATTGCCGCCTTTAGTTGCGGATTTAAAAACAAAAACCGGAGCGGATTTTGTGTTTGGTCTTGGTGATGATGAAGAAATAGCTCGATTTGCGCAGAATGGCAGAACTATGTTTGAACTGCCTGCTGATAATCCGGTTGCGACAAAGCTTGACAATTTTATTATGGAGATATCCAATTTATGGCAAAAGAATCAGTAAGCGTCAATGACAGGGCTTGCGATTCAGCGTCTATCGAGACTCTGCTCAAAGCGGAGCGCGATTGCGTTGATACTTGTTTTGCCCGTATGGATACGCAGGCCAACCAGTGTAAATTCGGCACTACGGGAGTTTGCTGCCGAATATGTCATATGGGGCCTTGTCGTATAACGCCGAAATCGCCGAAAGGCGTATGCGGCGCAGATGCCGATACGATAGTTGCCCGCAATTTCCTTCGCGAGGTTGTCGGCGGAACAGCGGCGCATTCTGACCACGGCAGGCATCTTGTTCTGCGGCTAAAGAAAGTGGCCGAAGGAAACGGCGGCGGTTATCAGATAAAAGACGAAGCCGCTCTTAGACGCGCTGCAAACGACTATGACATTGAGGAAGTCGGAAGAACCAAAGAGGCTGTTGCACTTGACCTGGCCAATTTATTCATTGGTGAATTCACATCACAGGAAGAGCCTCTCAAGACACTTGGCCTTGCACCGATAAAGCGGCAGGCTTTATGGGAACAGCTTGATTTAAAACCTGAAGGCATTGACCGTATGTGCGTTGAGGCGATGCACAGAACACACATGGGGGTTGACCATGATTATAAACATATATTGCTTCATGGATTCCGAACATCGCTGGCAGACGGGTGGGGCGGGTCGCGTATTGCAACAATATGTTCCGATATTCTTTTTGGAACACCTACTCCGATTAAGGCAAAAGTGAATCTTGGCGTACTTGGCGAAAAAACGGTGAATATTGTTGTACACGGCCATGAGCCGGAACTTTCAGAAATGCTGGCGGTGGCGGTTAAAATGCCTGAAATACAGGAATACGCGAAAAAGGCCGGCGCTGAAGGTATTACTCTTGCCGGTATATGCTGTACGGCCAATGAAATACTTATGCGGCACGGGATACCCGTTGCGGGAAATTTCCTACAGCAGGAGCTTGCGATTATAACAGGCGCTGTGGAGATGATAATAACAGACGTGCAGTGTGTTATGCCTTCACTGCCGGATGTAGCCAAAGCTTATCATACGCAGATTGTAACTACAAGTCATATTGCCAGGATGGCTGGGGCAGAGCATCTTGGTTTTGATGAAAATGATGCGTTGACTTCGGCAAAGAATATCATCAGGCAGGCTATTGATAATTATAAAAATCGCGATATGAAGAAGATGAGCATACCAAAGGCAAACAGTCCGATGGTTGCAGGCTATAGTGTGGAAGCGATTAAATATATGCTTGGCGGCAAATTCAGGGCATCGTTTAGGCCGCTTAATGATGCCATCATTTCAGGTCGAATCAAAGGTGTCGTTGGCATCGTAGGATGCAACAATCCAAAACAAAAGATGGATCACTACGCGAATGTGCTGACAAAGGAATTAATTAAACGTGATATTCTGGTACTGAAGACAGGCTGTGCTGCCATAGCTTCTGGAAAAGAGGGAGTTCTGACTCCCGAAGCTGCACTGGAATACGCAGGTGCCGGTTTGAAGGAAGTATGCCAGGCGGTAGGTATCGCACCGGTGTTGCATTTGGGAAGCTGCGTGGATAATTCACGTATTCTCGAAGCTGCGACGGAAGTGGTCAGAGAAGGCGGACTTGGCGATGATTTGTCGCAGGTGCCAGCGGTCGGCGTCGCGCCCGAATGGATGAGTGAAAAGGCTGTCGCAATCGGCTGCTATTTTGTAGCATCGGGCGTTGACGTTGTATTGGGGCATCCGTTCCACATCGGCGGTTCTGAAAACGTAACGAAGTTCCTCAATGAAGAAACAAAAAATATTTTCGGCGGCTCATTCCATGTTGCTGAAGACCCATACGAAGCGGTTACAAAAATAATGGATATTTTGAATGATGCTCGCGAAAAGCTGGGCATCAACAAAAAGGCCGAACGTAAATTGTTGGATATGAAAGATAGGAGGGAGTTGAATGTCTAAATATATTGCAACAAGTGCGATAGACGGCGCAATCGAATGGGTTGCCAAAGCCGATGCAAAACTCAGTGAGGCTATCGCTGCAAAAGGCGAAAGCTGTGCGGTGGCATTCCCCAATACCGCGTATTTTCTGCCTGTGATATATTCATTTACCGGCGAGAAGATGCAGACGCTTGCGGATTTGCGTCAAATGCTTAATAAAGCAAAAGAGCTTTTGCCTGCAAGGCCTGCGGATAGTGTATGGCTGCCTTATCTTGGCAATACGCTGGATGCCGGTGTTGCGGCACTGTTTGCCTGCGAGATTATTGAAGCGTGCAAATATCTGATTGGACCAAATCCTGTTGAAGGTATCTGGCTTGGCGCTGCCAACGATGTGATAATGCGTGAGCGAGGCATAGAATTCGTGGACGGTTCCGCGCCTGGATTTGCGGCGATTACGGGAGCCGCTCCGACAAATGAGATTGCGGTAAAGATTGCCAAAGAGCTTCAGCAAAAGAATCTGTACATATTTATGGGCGGCTGCTCAAACGGCAAACAATTTGCCGAACAGCTTGCCGAAGAAGGCGTTCAGCTTGGCTGGGAGACACGTCTTGTGCCATTTGGCAGAGATGTTTCGTCGCTGATTTATGCACTTGGATTTGCGAATCGCGCGGCGATGTCGTTTGGCGGCGTAAAGCCCGGCGATTTCGCGGCGAATTTGAGATATAACAAAGACCGTATTTTTGCGTTTGTGCTTGCGTTCGGCGAAGTTACGCCGGATAAGTACGCCGCGGCTGCCGGAGCGATTAACTACGGCTTCCCGGTAATCGCAGATACGGACATCCCTGAAATTCTTCCGACAGGCGTTTGTACTTATGAGCATGTTGTAGCCAATGTGCCTTATGAGACGATGGTCGAAAAGGCTCTGGAAGTTCGTGGATGCAAAATTAAAATCACCAAAGTGCCGATTCCTGTGCCTTATGGCCCTGCATTCGAGGGCGAACGTATTCGCAAACAGGATGCCCAGGTTGAATTCGGCGGCAACAAAACAACCGCCTTTGAATTTGTTACCTCTGTTGAAATGGAACAAATCAATGACGGCGATATTGAAATCATCGGGCCGGATATTGATACTGTTAAGGAAGGCACAGCTCTGCCGTTGGCGATATGGGTTGAGGTTGCAGGCCGCAAGATGCAGTCCGATTTTGAACCTATTCTCGAACGGCAGATACATCACCTTGTAAATGGCGCCGAAGGCATCTGGCATATGGGGCAGCGCGACATAATCTGGACACGTATTTCCAAAGAAGGTTTCAAAAAGGGTTTGCGGCTGCGGCATTACGGCGAAATTCTTCACGCCAAACTGCTGTCGGAATACCCTGCAATTGTTGATAAGGTTAAAGTAACAATTATTACCGATTCGGCTGAAGTTGAAAAACGTGTGGTTGTTGCCCGCAAGATTTACGATGAGCGCAACCGCAGACTTGAATCAATGACGGACGAATCAGTTGAGACATTTTATTCATGTACACTGTGCCAGTCATTCGCTCCCGACCATGTGTGCATTATTACTCCTGAGCGATTGGGATTGTGCGGAGCGTATAACTGGCTTGATGGCAAGGCAGCTTTTGAAATCGACGAAACAGGCCCGAACCAGCCAGTACAAAAAGGCGATTGCCTTGACCCTGTAAGGGGTATATGGAAAGGCATCAACGATTTTGTTTATACCACCAGCCACAAGGCGATAAAGAGTTTCACCGCGTATTCGATAATGGACAGGCCAATGACAAGCTGCGGCTGCTTCGAGGCGATTTGCGCATATTTGCCTGAGTGCAACGGCGTGATGGTTGTCAACCGTGAATATCAGGGTGAAACGCCGATAGGAATGACATTTTCAACTCTGGCAGGCAGCGTTGGCGGCGGCCAGCAGACACCAGGCTTTATGGGTGTCGGTAAAGTATTCCTTACTTCCAGAAAATTCCTCCATGCTGAAGGCGGGTTTAAACGGCTTGTATGGATGCCAAAGGAGCTTAAGAATTTATTGGAGCAGGACCTTAAAAAGCGGTTTGCCGAGCAGGATGTGCCGGACCTGCTGGATAAGATAGCAGATGAAACAGTTGGCACTGATGCCGCAAGTGTAAAAGCGTATCTTGAAAAGGTCGGCCATCCGGCGATGAAAATGGACGATATGGCGGATTATGCTGAAACAGGTGTTGAAGAAACAACAGCAGAATCTGAAACAGCGGTTGAGCAGGCAGTTGATGCAGCAAAAGCTGTAACTGCTGCGGCCAACGAGACAACACAGGCCGGTGCGATGCTGACGGCTGAAATGATTTCACAGATAAAGGCACAGATAACCGATGAGGTTACAAAGAATATTCGTACTTCTCTTACACAGGAAATCGTGAGAGATATAATTGGCACGCTTTCAGTGAAATTCCTCGGTGAGCAAGCGGTTACGAGTACAGCAAATGCTGAACCGACAAAGCCCGCCGTCAAAACAGAAGTTAAACCGAGTGGTCCAAACGCCGCACAGAGAATAAGCGTTCTCAAAACGGTAAAGGTTCGCAAGGAAAAATGCGAAGTACCTATTATAGAGGTCAAGCTCGGAGCCACCAAAGCTGAAGGCGGCACACGAGGCAGAACTTATAAGGTTGGTGGCGCGACCTGTATGCCTTTTCACTTGTGGGAAGGGCAGATGAAAAATCGGCCGTTAGTCGCGCTGGAAGTCTTCGATGAAGTCAGCGATAAATATCCGACCAGTCTGCGTGATATTTACAGCAAGCTGCTGAATAATCCTGCCGAGATGGCCAAAGTCTGTGTCGATAAATACGGCGCCGACCTCATCAGCGTACGTCTTGAAGGCACGCATCCCGAAAAAGGAAACAGAACTGCCTGCTGGGCAGTTGAATTGGTCAAATCGGTATTAGACGCTGTCGATGTTCCGCTGATTATAATGGGACATAATAATTTTGACAAAAACAACGAAGTGTTAAAAGCCATCGCACAGGCCTGTGCCGGCGAAAATCTTCTGTTCAACTGGGTCGAACAGAATAATTACCGCACAATCGCCGGAGCAGCGATAGGTTATGGACATTCGATAGTCTCTCAAAGTCCGATTGATGTCAATATCGCCAAACAGATGAACATTCTGCTTACAAATATGGATGTTAAGCCTGAGCAGATTATTATGGACCCGATTACAGGTGCAACAGGTTATGGCATCGAGTACACCTATTCGGTGATGGAACGTATGCGTCTTACCGCTCTTGGCGGCGACAAAATGCTGGCAAGTCCGATTATTGTGCTGACTGGTCAGGAATGTGCCAAGACCAAGGAAGCAAAGGCTTCACAGGCGGACTTCCCGGCGTGGGGCGAGTTAGGCAAACGAGCGGCGATATGGGAATTGGTTACCGCGACGAACCTGCTTTATGCCGGCGCTGATATTCTTGTGATGTATAACCCTGACGCGATGATGGCGTTGAAACAGACTATATTCAAACTTATGGACGGTCAGATAAAATAAAGGAGAGTAGCGAAATGGCTCTTACTGGATTACAAATACAAAAACTTTTACCTAAAACAAACTGCAAAGAGTGCGGCTCGAATACCTGTCTTGCCTTTGCGATGAAACTTGCCGCCAAGAAGGCCGAGCTTTCGGAATGCCCGTATGCTTCTGATGAGGCAAAAAAGATACTCGGTGCGGCAAGTGAACCGCCTGTCAAATGTATTGAGCTTGGGTCTGAAAAGAAGTTGAAAATCGGAGCAGAGACAGTTTTATATCGTCACGAAAAGACGTTCGTAAATCAGACGGCCCTTGCGGTCAATATCAATGATACTGATTCCGCTGAATCTATTGACACAACACTCATCGCGATTCGGGATTATGTTCTTGAACGCGTGGGCGAAAAGCTTATTGTCGATATGGTCGGAATAACTCAAAAGGGAGATAACGCTGATGCGTTTGCGGCTCTGGCGAAGAAAGCCTGGGATACGACTAAGCGTCCGCTGGTTTTGCGAAGCGCAGATGCAAAGGCTCTGGTCACGGCAGCGGCGGCAGTAAAGGGGTCAGGCAGCGTTCTTGTGGCGGCAACAGATGAAACAGCCGAATTGCTCAAGGCCGCGGCGATTGATAACGGTCATTCGCTTGCAGTAACAGCGGCAGATTTGGATGGAGTCGCATCGTTAACGACTAAGCTCAAAGACGGTGGGTTCAATAATCTGCTTTTGTGCTTTAATACATATTCACTTGCCGAACAATTTCAGACCAGTTCTATTGCTCGCAAAGCTGCGCTGAAAGATGAATTCAAACCACTTGGTTATCCGAGCGTAACATTCATTGAAACTGATAATATTTTTGATGGAACAGTAGCTGCGACTACAGAGGTTTCAAAATATGGCGGAATATGTGTTCTGCTTAATTTTGATCCTGCCCAGCTTGCTCCGCTTATGACTCTGCGGCTCAATATCTACACAGACCCGCAAAAGCCGATTCAGGTTGAGCCTAAGGTGTATCCGGTAGGCGAACCAAAATCAGATTCGCCGGTCTTCGTAACGACCAATTTTTCTCTAACGTACTTCATCGTTTCGGGCGAAATAGAAAACAGCGGCTCAAGCGCATGGCTGGTAATACCGGAATGCGAAGGTATGAGTGTGCTTACCGCATGGGCAGCCGGGAAATTCTCCGGCGCCTCGATTGCCAAATTCGTCAAATCCGTCGGACTTGAAGAGCAGGTTACTACCCGCGAAATTATCATTCCGGGTTATGTAGCACAAATCAGCGGCGAGCTTGAAGAAAGCCTGCCGGGCTGGAAGGTTATTGTCGGGCCGCAGGAAGCTGGCGATATTGAAGGCTTTGTAAAGGCCAGAATTAAATAAAATAAGGCAAGCTAATGCCTGTAGTAACATTTTTACCATCTGGAAAAACCGTTGACGCGCCGCCGGGCGCCGAATTGCTTGACGCTGCACGTCTGGCGGGTGTCGATATAGATTCTCCCTGCGGCGGAAAAGGAACCTGTGGAAAATGCGTTGTTCACATTCGCTCCGGCGATGTGGATTCAGATAGCCTCGGCGTGCTTTCGCAGGAAGTCGTATCAGCCGGAAATGTGCTTGCGTGCAAAACTCGCGTTCTCGATACGGCGGTTGTCGTCGAAGTGCCGGAGCAGGCGGGAAGAAAGGGTGGCAAATTCGGCGAAGACCCAGACGATGTCAACCTCATTCGCCATGAGCTTCTTCCCAAAAACTGGCAGTACGACCCTTTGGCAATAAAATGGTTTGTCGATGTCCCGCAGCCGCAGCCCGGCGAAGGACTTTCAGACCTTGATCGCCTTGTTCGCAGACTGCAAAAGGAATGGGGCAAAAAAGAATTTGTCTGTCCCCTGTCAATCATCAGACAATTAGCGGATTGCCTTCGTGTGCAAAATGGAGATGTTACCGTTACGATGGTCAGAGAATCCGACCGCTATCACATCATCGGCATTGAGCCCGGCAATTCCACCGTGGAGCACTATGGCATCGCGATTGATGTCGGAACGACCACTATCGCTGTGCAGCTCGTTTTTTTACCGCTGGCAAAAATCGTTGCCGTCCGCAGCGATTATAATGGTCAGATTTGGTGCGGACAGGATGTCATCAGCAGAATAAACTATGCCCGCCGACCTGATAGACGAGAGGAATTGCGTTCACGAGTGCTTGGCACAATCAATCTTCTAATCAGACATGTGGCTGAAAGTCATGGGGTACATCCGCAGCGAATATGCAATGCTGTCGTCTCAGGCAACACGACAATGACTCATCTGCTTTTGGGTCTTAACCCTGATTACATCCGCCTCGAACCTTATACCCCGACATTGCTCGAAGTGCCTTACTTAAGCGCAGCCGATGTCGGTATTGAAATTAACCCGGAATCGTGGGTCTATATTTCGCCAAGCGTTGGCAGTTACGTCGGCGGAGATATTACCGCTGGTTTGTTGTGTACCGACCTTGCCATCGAAGCCGAGGGGTTCAGACTCTTCATTGATATCGGCACAAACGGCGAAATCGTTGTCGGCAACAATGAAATCCTGATGACCTGCGCCTGTTCGGCAGGACCGGCTTTTGAAGGCGGCGGTATCGAATACGGTATGCGCGCCGCGATTGGCGCAATTGAGCGGGTCGAAGTTGATCCTCAAACCGGCATACCTGTCTATTCCACCATCGGCAACTCAAAACCAAAAGGGATATGTGGCTCCGGTATGATATCGCTGCTGGCGGAATTATTTTTAACTGGATGGCTCGATGCCGCCGGCAAACTTACACGACAGCGAAAATCAGATGCAATAATTATTGAAGGACGCCACGCGAAATACGTCATTGCCGAACCAGACGAAACCGATAGTGGAAAGGCAATCACAATTTCCGAACTTGATATCGAAAATATTATTCGCGCCAAAGCCGCTATTTATTCAGCCTGCTCGCTTATGGTTCAGCAGTTGGGCTGCGAGCTTGCCGACCTCGAAAAAATCTACATCGGCGGCGGGTTCGGGCGTTTTCTTGATATCGAAAAAGCAATCGTCATTGGGCTTATCCCGGATTTGCCACGCGATAAATTTCAATACATCGGAAACTCATCATTGATGGGTTCGTATATGGTGCTGGTCTCGGACGACTACCGCAATCGTCAGTTGGAACTGGCAAAACGAATGACATACATAGATTTAAGCGTTGAGCCGAATTATATGGACCAATACACAGCCGCGATGTTTTTGCCGCATACCGATCCTGGACTTTTTCCATCAGTAATTTTGGCGAATAAAACAGGCAGGTGAGTTATGTCGAAGCAGCAGGCGTATTTACAGGCGATTGGACAGGCAAAGGACAAACTTGCCGCCATTGACTTGACAGCCAGATGCATAAATCTTGGTTTGCCAATTCCACTGGAAGGTGTTTTACGTTTTCGCGCATTTGGTGTCGATTTAAGTCTTGATGAAAACTTCAACATTGTAGAGACAGCAACCGGTAAACCTATTAAACCCGGCGACCATATTCTTGTGCTTCATTATCTGCTCTGTGATGTAGCTCTTAAACCTTCGGGCAGGCTTATTACATTTCGTGATTTGCCAGGTGGCCAGTTTTATTGGCATCCGTTTTTATCACGCAGTATAAATCCACTATTGGCACGGATTGGCAATAATATAGAATTGCTTCGTGAACGCATTAATAGATTTGATTGGAAACCAGCCACGGACGGTGATTTTAGTGCGGTAATCCATGGAATCGGCAAGATAGAAGTAACTTTTGTGTATCATCTCGGTGATGATGAATTCGGGCCTGCAGGCCACGTATTGTTTGACTCATCTATCAAGCAAGTGTATGCTACGGAGGATGTCGCATTTTTAGCTGGTCGTATATGTCTTGGACTGTTGTAATTTAGTAAATGTTGGGAGTTAATATGCCTTGTTGTCCCGGTCAGGATATGCGTTACGGGATGCCGTATGGTACAAATATATGCGGCTAATTAAAATTATGCTAACACGATGCCATTTAATTCTTGAAAAATAAAACGCATAGGAATATGAAATTGGTGCTACATAGTCAAGATTTAGTTTATTAGAATCCTAAATTTTTTTGTTTTTAAGCTATAAGGAGGCTTCTTGTGTCAAAACAGGCTTTTGTCGTCGATTTAAAACGTAATGATGAATATCAACCGATTTTAGTAGGTGAGCCGCAAACTTGTGGGATGCGATCCGGAAGAGTTTGCCTGCTGGCTGGACAGGCCTGCGGTAAACATTCTACGAATGCTCACGAAGAAACACTTATATTTCTGTCAGGACAAGGGCAGGCGTTAATTGGCGAAGAAAAAACCTGCTATCCTGTGGATAATGGGAAAGTACTTTACATACCACCGCATACACTTCACAATATTAATAATTTAGGTAACGAGCCGCTGGTTTATATCTACTGTGTGGCTCCAATAAGTAAGGAGGACTTAATAAAATGAGTAAGATTGAAAGAGTAGGTATAGCGATTGAAAAGGACTACAGTTATTAGTCCGATTCCCAGCATTTTTGTTCGTATGCTTAACGTTCTACTTTTCTGTAGCTGGAACAATATAGCAACACCCACCACTGTAATTGTCAGACCACAGACAAGAAATACAATATCTTTGTTTTGTATCCAGGCACAGATTGAATTCATTTTGTACACTCCAAACGTGAAAACACAATCAGTCATGTCTTCTTTCGGTTTTTTTAGGTCATAAATAAGCAAACGACGGCAAATATCTAATTTTTTGTCAGAAATGCCGGTTTTCTCCTAATAAATCCTCGCTCGAAAACAATATGGGACCTTTACAAACACACTGATGCCACATAACTCCCGTAATAGGCAAAGTCATCTCTCCGTAAGGTGAGTGTCAGAAGGAATTGGGAGATAGATAATTCAGCCACTACGTTCTGATTAGAATCCCAAATGACTCTTTTGCCATGAACCCGGACTCCGTCCTGTAAGAGCCTTAAATACCCTGATAAAGTAGAAAATATCATCATAACCTGTGCGATGGGCAGTTTGTTTTACAGTTAGACCTTGCACAAGCAGTTTTTTTGCGGCCGAGATACGAAGATTTGTTATAAATTTTCGCGGGCTTGTTCCAGTATATTCCCTGAACAACATTCTGAAATGACTGGTGCTGATATTATATTTTGAAGCAAGCGCATCAATTGATAATTCTTTGCTGTAATTGATGGCAAGAAAATCCATCGCGGCCTCAATATATTCTGAATATTCATACTCTTCACATGTGCCAGCCTCCCCTTTATACAAGCCCAGTATAAATTTTGTAAGTATGATCTTACGCTCCAGAATGGCAGCCTTGTCCTGAAGATCAATTAATGAACACAGCAAATTAAATGTCTCCAAAAAAACTGCTCGTTTCCCTTTGATTATAAAATGTGATTTCTTCACAAAACCGGCATTTTCAAGGGCTTTTGCTTCCGGCCCGTTCCAAACAAACCATTTTTCTGACCAGCTTTGATACGGATTATAAGCCACCGGCTCTTCCGGGAACAATATTATGATATCTCCCGATTTGATTTCATGGTCTCCGTACGAGTCACTGAGCAATTTGCCATTACCTTTCTCAATCAGTACAGCCGCGTATTGACCAAGTTTCCTCAAATATGGTACTTGACGACACCTTGTTTGCTCGCCAACCCTGTCAACCCAAAGTCCGAATTGATATTCAAGCTCACCCGGCGTTCTAAAACGTTCTTCACGATAGATTGGCAATCTTTTTGTAATCGAAATATCCATATAATTCAGCGAAATCTCTATGGAAGCATTTAAAATGACTTTTTATAATAGTTATCATAATTTAAAATATCTATATTTCCCAATAAAGGCAAGTTTAAAATGAATGCAAGACAAAGATGGCTCGAAACACTTACATTCGGAACACCAGACTTTATCCCTCTTGAACCTGGCCATGGCCGCGAAAGCACACTGGAGAGATGGCATCAGGAAGGTCTGCCATGTGAACTTGGAACTCATGAGGCCATACACGAAGCTTATCGTCAAGCTGGCGGCATACGAGACTTACCAACTGCCTGCCCGACTTTTACAGTTGATGAAAAGATGATACCCCAGTTTGAAAGAAAAGTAATTAGCAAAGGCGAGCGCAGTCAAATCGTACAAGATTGGAAAGGAAATATTTGCGAGATAGGAAATGAATATACTGTTGACCATCTTGGTGGAACAAATCGTATTGATTTCGTAACACGTCGCTGGATCAAATGCCCGGTAGAAAATCGAAAAGACTGGGCGGATATGAAAAAAAGATATGACCCTACGAGTTTGCTTAGGCTATCTCAAAATCCTGCTGAAAGTGCCAAGGTATTGAAAAATCGTACATGGCCAATTCAGTTCCATTTTTCAGGCCCTTTTTGGCAATTGCGCGAGTGGCTGGGATTTGAAAATCTCTGTATGATGCTGCACGATGACCCTGCTTTTATAGAAGAAATGATTGAATTTTGGGATGGCTATATAACCAAATTGATGAAACACGCATTTGAGTATGTTATACCTGATTCAGTCTGGCTGTCCGAAGACATGGCATATAAAAGTTTTTCGATGATTTCGCCTGATATGGCCAGAAAATTTCTTCTGCCCACCTGGAAAAAATGGGGACAAAGCATCCTCGGAGCAGGTGTACCGGTGTATGCAATGGATTCTGATGGATTTATCGGTGAACTGATTCCGCTGTGGATCGAAGCTGGCATCAATGCCTGTGATCCTATTGAAGTCGCCGCCGGTAATGATATTGTACAATTGCGAAAACAGTTTGGGCGAACTATGGCTTATAGGGGCGGCATTGACAAACGCTGCATCGCTCAAGGCGGCAAAGCGATTGAAGATGAAATCAAACGCATCAGGCCGGTGGTTCAAGACGGCGGATATATTCCTGGATGTGACCATGGCGTACCACATGATATTTCGTGGCAAAATTTTGTTTACTATGTGAAACTTCTTGCAAAAGAAACAGGATGGTTGTAATTTTTTTAGTTGCATCTATTATATTACTCAACTTGACTGACTTTTCATAACGATTTTACGCGGCGATAAGCAGCCGCTTTAGCTCTTTGACAATTTCATCGCCACTTTTAAACTGCTCCAAATGCTCCGTCATATCATTCC
>Ga0209417_1005132_pt1 | contig 14740 bp, 9 predicted proteins | sample RifGroF2_FD_184002 | JGI IMG/M metagenome (GOLD analysis project Ga0209417, IMG submission 184002) | Groundwater microbial communities from Rifle, Colorado, USA - Groundwater F2 (SPAdes) (version 2) | ecosystem: Environmental > Aquatic > Deep subsurface > Groundwater | place: Rifle, Colorado... | reverse complement strand
CGGCGGCGTAGTGCTGCCTTTGTTTGACAAACTTTACGATGCGCCAATCAACTTCATAATCCCGCGTCACGAACAGGGCGGCTGCCATATGGCGGACGGCTACGCACGCGCGACCGGCAAAGTCGGCGTTATCATCGCCACTTCCGGCCCGGGAGCCTGCAACCTTATAACCGGCATAGCCAATGCGATGATGGACTCCGTTCCAATGGTCGCCCTTACCGGCCAGGTTCGGACCGACCTTATCGGCAACGATGCCTTTCAGGAGGCCGACACCACGGGCATAACGCGGCCGATTACAAAACATAATATGATTGTCAAAGATGTTAAGGATTTGCAGCCTGCGATTCGCGAGGCGTTTTATATCGCAAAGACCGGCAGGCCCGGCCCGGTGCTGATAGATATTCCAGTTGATGTTTCGCTGGCAAAATGCAGAGAAACACCGCTGACGGAAATTTCTCTGCCCGGCTACAAACTTCAGCAGTCAGGCCATTCTCGACAGATTAAAATAGCCGCCGCTGCGATAAATAAATCCGAAAAGCCTGTTCTATACGTTGGCGGCGGAGTTATCACAGCTAACGCATCGGACGAACTGCGGACATTTGCGAAAAAGGCTAACCTGCCCGTTACGATGACACTGATGGCGCTGGGAGCTTATGACCAGACACAGGCAGAATCGCTCGATATGCTCGGTATGCACGGCAGCGCGTACGCGAATTACGCAGTTCAGGAGTTCAGCTTGCTCATAGCGGTCGGCGCGAGATTCGACGACAGAGTTACGGGCAAGCTGAAAACTTTCGCTCCCAACGCGAAAATTATTCACATTGATATTGACCCAAGCAGTATCAGCAAAAATGTTCACGTTGATATTCCGGTTGTCGGCGATGCTAAATTTATTCTGGCTGAACTGACGAAGGAAATCGAATATCGCCCGCGTAAAGATTGGTTCGACAAAATCGCCGACTGGAAATCAAAACATCCGTTTAAATATGACACTGCCAGCGCAAATATCAAACCTCAATATGTAATTGAGCAAATATGGGAAGCGACTAAGGATAACGCGATTATCGTTACGGGCGTAGGTCAGCACCAGATGTGGACGGCACAGTTTTACAAACAGACAAAGCCGAGACATTTTATTACGTCCGGCGGTTTGGGAACAATGGGCTTCGGCCTGCCTGCCGCGATTGGCGCACAGGTCGCCTGTCCCGACGCTTTGGTTATCGATATCGACGGCGACAGCAGTTTTAATATGACGATGAACGAGCTTTGCACGGCTGTTCAGTACGAACTCCCGATAAAGGTCTGCATCCTTAACAACGGCTATATGGGTATGGTTCGCCAGTGGCAGGAACTGTTTTACGGCAAAAGATATTCCAAAAGTTCGCTGCGAAATCCCGAATTCGCCGCGGTTGCCGAGGCGTTTGGCGCGGTCGGCATAACCGTTGATAAGAAAAAAGATGTCAAAACCGCTATCGCAAAGATGCTCGCTGAAAAAAGACCTTGCTTAGTTGACTTCAGAGTCGAACGCGAAGAAAACGTCTGGCCGATGGTTCCGACAGGCAAGAGTCTTCACGAAATGGACGGCTTGAGCATCTTTGAAAGTATGTCGTAAAAAACAAATACTGATAACCGATAACTGAGAACTGAATTATGAAACATATAATAAGCGCATTAGTTCAAAACAAGCCCGGCGTTCTGGCACACGTTGCCGGTATGTTCGCGGCAAGGGCTTTTAATATCGATTCGCTGGCGGTCGGCAGGACTGACGACCCTGCCTTGAGCAGAATGACTATCGTCGTTCTGGGCGACGATAAGGTCGTCGAGCAGGTTCGCAAACAGCTTGCGAAAATCATAGATGTTGTAAAAATTCAGGATTTTTCCGGCGCTGAAGTTGTCGCCAGAGATTTAATGCTTCTGTGCGTTCATACTCCGCCTGAAAAACGGCCGGAGGTTCTGGCTCTGATTGAAATGTTCAAGGCGAAAGTCGTCGATATCGGACAAAAAACAATTATGGTCGAGGCGACCGGGCCGGAAGAAAAAATCGAGGCTCTTATCGAAGCGTGCAAACCTTACGGGATAAAAAATATGGCTCGCACAGGCACGGTAGCTATGGCGAAATTCAGCAAAAACGCTTCAGCCGATAATCAGTAAATAGATGTCAGATGTCAGACTTCAGCAAAAACGCGCAAGTAAATTGAAAATTTTGTAAAATTTTTGCAAATTTTGATGAGTTTTCGCTCACTTTTGAACGGTTTTGAGCAAAAATCGTTGAGTTTTTGATAGTTTTGATACGATTTTGATAAGTTTTGAAAAGAGGGTATAGGGGGTATAAAAAGAGGCTCTCGATATTTTTTGTTTGACACACAATATAGGACGTTGGTATTATCACAATCGAGGCTTCGGGGAATTCTGCTTTCAATCTAATCCCCGAAGAAATTCTATAATTTGAGCTTTTGTAGGGTGGGCTTCAGCCCACGCGGTTTTTTGGAATAGTATCGGCTTTCAGGCCGTCCTTTGCTGATAACTGATAACCGATAACTGCGTTTCTGTTTTTTTTGCTCTTTATCAGTTTGTAATCACTAATCCTTTTTGGATGCTTCGTAGGAAATCGGTCAATTTCTCGGACAGAAGTATCACGTATAGGGATTGGTGTCCTGAACTTTCACGTCTATTGGATGTGAAGAACGGGATGCCATTCCTTGCGTCTGTCCAAGCTCGACCGAGCTTCCTACGGCGTGAGATGGCATTCCGTTTTTTATGCGCCTTTGTCATTGCGAGGAAGCCGAAAGGCCGACGTGGCAATCTCGTTTTTCGTCATTATAAACGGAAATCCCATCTCTCATAAATAGTCTGTTAGACGGTGCGCAAACATATTCTGCACCTAAAGTTATGAAATATATTTTTTTATTTTTTTTAATATTTTCCTTGCTTTTTAATGCCAGTTTATAATACAATACAGAAAAGGACAAAATCACAGCCGATTTTAAAAAAAACTTTTGGGAAAAGGAGTAAGAAGTTATGAAGAAGGGTATGTTAAAGTTTGTTTTGGCTGTTCTGATTTTACTGCCGGTATGTGCCAATGCAATCAGTTGGGAAACATTTGACGGTTTACCTATAAATTCTATAGGTATCTCAGGGAGCAATTTAGTAACGAGCCAAGGAATTTACAATTTAAATACTCGGACTTATTCCCCGATTATATTTCCTGAAGCACGTTTGACAAGCACACATGGCATTGATGGAACGAATATTTTTGGTTCTTATATTGATAATTTCTCAAATGTAACATGGCATGGTTTTGTATTTGATGGATTAAACTGGGTAACTTTTGATAAGATAGATGCTGAAGGTACAGTAATATGTGATATGGATGGCAGCAATATTATCGGATATTATGTAACCTCAGACATAAGACATGGATTCTATTATGATAGCACATCGTGGACAATAATTGACCTTCCGCCATTAAATAACATTGGATATAATTTAATGGGCATAAGTGGTTATAACATTGTTACTACTAGTGGAGTTTATAATTTACAAACACAGATATGGACAGAACTTTCATTTCCAAATGCAACGTCAACTCAGATATGTGATATTGATGGAGATATTATTGTTGGCAATTATACAGACTTTTCAGGTTATACCCATGGCTTCCTTTATAATGGAGGAGAATGGATTACACTTGATTATCCTGGATCACTTAGCACGACAATAGGGGGTATTGATGGTACTACCCTTGTAGGAACATACTATTATTACGAATCAGACCAAGATTATGGTTATTGTGGTTTTGTTGCAACAATTCCGGAGCCTATATCGGTTTTGCTTTTTGCAGGTGGTGCGTTGTTCGTTCGGCGTTTGTCTAAATAAATTTAAACAATTCAAATTTGAGTGAGGAAAATCCTATGATTACCAAGGTGAAGTCTGTCTGTATAGTTTTTATTTTATCAATTCTGTTTGTTTCAATATCCAACGCCAGAACAGTAAAAGCGGTTTCTGTTTCCGGCGGCGAAGAACATTCAATGGTACTTGACGAGCACAACAGAGTTTGGACTTGTGGCGACAATTCTTATGGCCAGATTGGACATAATGAAGATTATGATGTTCTCAATCTTGTCTTAAAAGGCGAACAGGCCTCGGACAGTAATTTCCTTGAAAATATATCAGGTATAGGCGCAGGCTGGACACACTCTCTGGCAGTTGACTTGAGTGGCTCTGTCTGGGCATGGGGTTCTGATAGTTCTGGCTGCCTTGGCAATGGCACAGAGAGCGGAAGCGATTATCCCGTGCAGGTTCACGCAGGAGAGCAAAATCCATCATATCCCGACAGTAATTTGTGCAATATAATTCAGGTTGCATCAGGCAGAAGCGGAACACATTCTCTTGCCATTGATTCAACGGGCGGTTCGGGTATTTGCCTCGCGTGGGGCAATAATGACTATGGGCAGTGTTCAGGTACTGAAAATCCGTATGTCAGACCAAAAAAAGTTTTCGGTGGTGATATGGGAACACAGTTCCTACAGTCCATCATCTCCGTATCAGCGGGAGCCTACCATTCGATGGCACTTGCTGGTGATGGATATGTCTACTGTTTCGGGTGGGATTTAAACGGCATGCTCGGTATTAACGGAAACGGTGGATATTATACCACCCCAAAGAAAGTCAAGGGGGTTGGCGGAAGCGGTTACCTTTCCGACATAAATTCTATCTCCGCAGGCTGGTGGCACAGTATGGCCTTACAAAAATATGTATCCGGTTCCGGCACTTACAAAGGCCGCGTCTATTGCTGGGGTGGTAATGGGTCAGGATGGTCTGGCTACGGTTGCAGTGGCGGTCGTCTTGGCGACAGCACAACAACAGATCGTGCTGCGCCAGTCTTGGTTCTTAAAGGTCAGCAAAATTCAGCCAGCAACTATCTCGAAGAAATAATCGCTATTGGTGCGGGCGAAAGTCATTGCATCGCGCTGGATATTTACGGCAATGTCTGGGCGTGGGGCGACAACGGCTACGGCCAGCTTGGCACAAATAGTTATACTGATTCACTCACACCTGTTAAAGTTCTCGGCCAAAATGGCGTAGGCTACCTTTCAAACATTATTGCAATATCCGCTGGATACTGGCACAATCTCGCTGTTGATTCCGATGGCGTAATTTGGGTTTGGGGAAATAATTATAACGGCAAACTCGGTTTAGGTGATACAAATAACCGTCTTACGCCTGTACCGCTTCCAATGCTTGACGAACCTAATTATCTTACCCCGCCGATTGATGTTGAACTCACCAAAACCGACAATGTTGGGGAAAGCAACTGCGTCTATCCATCAAACGAAATTATCGACAATTTCATCAATTATACAATCTGCTACACCGCCGGCGAAGATGTCAACGATGCAAATATCATCGACATTCTGCCCGAAGACGTTTATTTTCAATCCTGCACAGGTGGCGGAGATTACAATGAACCTCTCCATCAGGTCGTTTGGGATTTAGGCAACCTCGATGCCAACGATGCAAACTGCTTTACACTCACCGTCAAAGTCGCCGACTTCGCCGTTCAAGGCAGCACAATCACAAACACCGCAAAAATGTACTCCGCCAACACACTTTTAAGAACCACAAACGAACCAACCAAAATCTGTTGCGTTGACAACGTAGTGTACGTCGACTGTAATGCGACAGGTTTAAACAATGGCTCAAACTGGGATAATGCTTACACCGAACTTCGCGATGCCCTTGCCGACATAAGGACAGGTCTGCTTCCCTGTGCAAGCAATATCTGGGTTGCTGATGGAAATTACGCTCCGGCAGAATCAGACGACCCATCGCCGGCAAATAAAACTTTTCAAATGATTAACGGCATTAACGTTTATGGCCACTTCGCCGGAATTGACGCACAGGAAACAATGCTCTGCCAAAGAAATCTCGCCGATGCTAACAATGAAACAATCCTCACCGGCGACATCAACGGCAACAACACCGCCGATGTGAACATTGTTGTTACCGATGCGAATATGCTCCTTGACGGCTTTACAGTGAAAAAAGGGTTAACTGCCGGTATTTACGCAAATAACCACAAATCAACAATTTTAAACTGTACCGTAAAAAACAATAATATCGGCATGAATTTTGTAAATCACGCTAATGCCGTAATTACTAATTGTTTGATAAACAACAACAGTTCCTATGGCATAAGCACTAACAACACAGCGGGGCTTGACATAAACTCCTGCACTGTAAATTTAAACACCGGCCATAATCTTTACGCTGTTTCCGGCGTTGTGCGTACATTTGACAGCGTTTTTTCAAATTCCACAGCCGGCGGTGGAATTTATGCCACTTCCAATTGCAATCTTACCGCTGAAAATTGCACTATTGCCAGTAACCATGTAGATGGCGTGTATTCATATTCCAACACCACGCATCTCAATATTGAAAAGTGTTTGATTCAAAATAATGTCCGCGATGGCATGCTTATCAACAACTCTGATGGCAGCTCAAAAGTTTCATCGAGTATTGTTAAGGGTAATAATCGTAATGGCATTACTATAACGTCCGGCACTTTTAGTGTGGTGGATAATATGATATATCGTAATAGTCTTTTTGGAGTGGATTCAATAAGTAACCCCATTGTAAGAAATAACACTATCGTTTATAATCTTAGTTGTGGCGTTGCTCAAGGCCAGGATGTCAATGTGAATATAACAAATAACATTATCTATGGCAATACGGTTAAAGGTATTAGTTTTGTGGGAAGTAATTATTATTATAATGTAATCATCAATTACAACTGCATTCAGAGCGGTTATAACGGCGACGGCACTGGTAATCTCGTTGGTCAAAATCCGCAATTTCGCAACGCCGTCAATGATGATTTTCATTTAAATAATACTTCGCCTTGCATTAACACAGGCAATCCATCTACGTCAGGCGATAATGAAACCGACATTGACGGCGAACAAAGAAAAATCGGCAGCGCTGTCGATATGGGTTCAGACGAACATTGTCCGTATGATTTATCGCTGGATGGCTGTGTGAATTTTGAAGATTTTGCCATTTTTGCAAAGGCATGGGGTACGCACACCGGCCAGACTGACTTTAACGACCGTTGCGATTTCTATGACGATGGCGCAACCGACTATATCAATTACAGGGATTTGGAAATCTTTTGCGATTATTGGCTGTCGCCTGTTGATTGGCAGGGCATTGGCGGCGATGGCGCATATTTCGCCGAGGCCGAGTGTCCTCTTGAAGGTGGCGAAATGATGATGATGTCAATACCGCCACAATCATCCGAATCATTATTGGTTAGCCCTGCCAATACTTTGGCAGGGTTGGAAGATTCCGCAATATCTTCCGAATCCGTTGAAACTATCCAAGAACCATTCGATGTTAATGAAACTCTCGATTGGCTTAACGAATTATGGCAGACCGATGAAAGTATCCGCGAATCAACGAGTGAAGCTGATTGGCAGGAATTTTTGGATGCTATAAAAAGTAGTCAGTAAAGTTTAGCCCCCGCACCTGTGGCGGGGGTTATTTAGCCGCCGGTTTTACCGGCGGTTTTTCAGACTTGCGCATTTAAGCAAAGGCCGGTTTCCACACCGGCCTTTTTTTGTGCCTAAAAAAATCCGTGAAATCCGCGCAATCCGCGGTTATAATAATCTCTGTGTTCTCTGCCTGTCTCGTCGACCTGTCTTGTCGTAGTTTTAACGAAGACAGAAGCACTTGGCGAAGATGGAAGTCCACAGGACGAAGACGGATCGCCGATTCCACAATTTTTCACTTTTCACTTTTAGTTTTTCACTCCCCTAACCCTACCCCCTATACCCTTTTTCAAAACTTGTCAAAAGCGCATCAAAACTTGCAAAAACCTGATGATTTTTGATAAAAATCGCTCAAAAATCGTTCAAAATTTGAATTTTTTTGAAGAAATTTTACAAAATTTGCAAAAAACTTGCGCATTTGGCCGACCTGCCCTGAGCTTGCCGAGGGGAAAACTTACGCGTATAGTCGCCCTTAAATCTTCTTGCAAAACCCGCCAAAAGCGTATAAAATGAGTGGGGATTAGTTGAAAATCCGGAACTATTGAAAACATATAACTCCTTGTTATATATAAACTTGGAGGAGTGACCGAGTGGCTGATGGTGGCGGTCTTGAAAACCGTTGTGCCGAAAGGTACCAGGGGTTCGAATCCTCTCTCCTCCGTTTGCGTTTTTGGGCTCAAAATGCCGTTTTTGAGCCATCCAAGCCGTTTTTGTGGTACTCCCTTGATTGCCATTTTCCTTTGGTTGTTGTCCGCTGGCATCCACCAAAGTCGCCCTTTTTCCGCCCTGAAACGCCAAGAAACACGCCAAACTTTTTTGCTCATTTTTTTTTCGGTATCTGTTGAGCCTGTTGCACTTTTTAATCAGAACCAATAGAAACAATTTTAAAATCCTTCGTCAGAAAAAGGCTCTTGTTTTTTACGGCAACTGGTGTAGGATTCTATTGTCTTATGCCTGTCAAAAAACGGAAACTCACGGAGCAATCGAAAATCGATAGTCGAAAGCCGCAAAAAGATGGAAATTCGCTACTGGAACAAGGAAATTGAGACCGCTGACCGAAAAACAATTCAGGCGGTTCAACTCCAAAAACTAAAAGCAATGGTCGCCTCGGCTCTGCATACGCCTTTTTACAAGCGAAAACTGCCGACAGTCGGCATAAATTCGCCCGACGACATAAAATCGCTTGACGACCTGAAAAAAATCCCCCTTGCGAGCAAAGAAGACCTTCGCCAGAATTATCCCAAAGGCTTTCTCGCCGTTGATACCTCCGAAGTCGTGCGAATCCACACATCAAGCGGCACAACAGGCATCCCTACGGTAATTTATCTGTCCGCAGCCGACCTCGATGCCGCTACCGATATAATGGCTCGCAGCATCGTCGCCACCGGCGCGACACGCGGCGACGTTTTGCAAAATATGATGAGCTACGGCCTGTTCACCGGCGGCCTGTGTATGCACTACGGCGCAGAGCGAGTCGGCCTGATGGTAATCCCGGCGGCAGGCGGAAATACAAAACGACAGATTCAACTGATGAAAGATTTCGGCACAACCGTTCTGCACATCACGCCGAGTTATCTGCTGCATATTCATTCGACGCTGGCGGAATTCGGCACAAGCGTCAAAGACCTCTCGCTCAAAAAAGCGTTCATCGGCGCAGAGCCGCATTCGGAAAACACACGCAAAAAAATCGAAGAGCTTTACGGCATCGATGCGTATAATTCCTACGGTTTGAGCGAAATGAACGGCCCCGGCGTTGCGTTTGAATGCGTTTATAAAAACGACCTGCATCTGTGGGAAGACGCTTATATCCTTGAGATAATCGACCCGCAAACCGGCGACCCTGTTCCCGATGGTCAGGAAGGCGAAGTAGTTCTCACTAATCTGATTCGCCACGCGATGCCGCTGATGCGCTATCGCACAAGAGACCGGGCGTTTGTGCATACTTCGCCGTGCCCCTGCGGCAGAACGCACAGAAGAATTTCAAGAATCCTCGGCAGAACCGATGATATGCTCATCATCAACGGCGTGAACGTCTTCCCATCGCAAATCGAAGAAGTGATAATGAAAATTCCCGAAGTCGGCACCAACTATCAGATTTATGTCGAAAAGCAGGGCTCGCTCGACAAGCTAATCGTCAAGGTGGAACTGTATTCAAAAATGTTCCTCGGCGAAGCGAAACAAATCGACAAACTGAAAGCTAAAATATCCGATGAACTGCGGGCATCAATTACAATCAAGCCCGTAATCGAACTTCACGAACCGGGCGTTCTGCCGGTTTTTGAAGGCAAGGCCGTCAGAGTCGTTGACAAACGAGAGAAACTGTAAAGGAGTAGAAAATGGCAAAGCAACTGCATATATTCGTGGAAAACAGTCCGGGAAGATTGAAAGCAATCACCGAAAATCTTCAAAAAATCGGCGCAAATATCCGCGCATTTGCCATTCAGGACAGAGGCGACTTCGGCCTGATGAAACTTATCGTCAGCGACCCTGAACAGGCTTATTTAGCTCTCGCCGACAAGGGCTGCGCGTGCGCTTTGAAAGACGTTCTGGCGATTTCAGTTCCCGATTCCTGCGGCAATCTGCACAAATTGCTGTCCGCACTTGCCGACAACAAAATAAATATCATTGACGCTCACGGCTTTGTACTCCAGCCGAATAATAAGGGAGTTTGCATTCTTGAGATTGAGAACATAACGCAGACAAATGCCGAGAATGTAGTAAAGAACGCAGGCTTTGAAATTCTCGACGACCAGCAGTTGTATAATCTGTAATTGAAATCGGTCAGTTTGAGTTATTTGCCGTTGACTTTGTCGCCGATGAATTCAGGCACAAGCTGTTTTATGCCGGAAACGATGATTTTATAGTCCTGCGTATCGGCTACAGAAACAAGGTCGGCAATTTTGTGATGAAGCCGCTCTCTGTCGAAGTCGCCTTTCTTTTGCCAGACACCGATTTTTTGATGGCGTGTGGGCATCATATCTTCGCCCGCGATTGAAAGTTCCTCGAAAAGTTTTTCGCCCGGCCGCATACCCGAAAATACAATTTCTATATCTTCGCCGGGGCGGAAACCGCTAAGCGTAATAAGTTCTTTTGCCAAATCAACGATTTTTACAGGCTCACCCATATCAAGCACAAAAATTTCACCGCCGTTGCCCATCGTGGCAGCCTGGAGGACAAGCTGTGAAGCCTCCGGTATAGTCATAAAGTATCGTCTCATTTCCGGATGTGTAATGGTAACGGGGCCGCCGGCCGCGATTTGCGCCTTGAATATCGGCACAACCGAGCCGTTTGAGCCAAGTACGTTGCCGAATCTGACCGTAACAAAATGCGTTTTGCTGGTGTTGTTGAGGTCCTGAATATAAAGCTCGGCGATTCGCTTCGACGAACCCATAATGCTCGTGGGATTGACAGCTTTGTCTGTGCTAATCATAACAAAGTGGCCGGCACCGTATTTATCAGAGGCATCGGCGACGGTTCTCGTGCCAATCACATTGTTCTTTATCGCCTCGCCGGGGTTTGCCTCCATCAGAGGAACGTGTTTATGAGCGGCAGCGTGAATGACAACTTCCGGCCTGTATTTTTCAAATATCTGCTCAACGCGAATTTTGTCAGTTATGTCGCAGATGACCGTTTCCATCGAAACCTGCGGATAATCTTTTCGCAGTTCCCTTTCGATAAAGAAAAGAACATTTTCAGACTGCTCAACCAAAAGCAGCAGTTTCGGACTGAACTGGCAGACCTGCCTGCACATTTCCGAACCGATAGAGCCGCCTGCGCCGGTAACAAGTATCACTTTATTTTTCAGATAATTCTCAATCATATCGAGGTCGAGCTGAATCGCTTCCCTGCCGAGCAGGTCGTTTATGTCAACATCTCTGATTTGCGAAACCCTGAACCGCCCGCTGGCAATATCGGCAACCGATGGAACCGTTCTGAACCGCGTCTTTGTGCCTTCGCACAGCTGAACGACTTTACGCAACTGTTTGGCGTTTGCGCTGGGCATAGCGATAGCGATTTCATCGACGCTATACTTCTCACAGACTTTCGGAAGCTGGTCAACCGTGCCAAGTACGCTTATGCCGTGTATGTTCATTCCCTGTTTGGCCGGGTCGTCGTCTATAAAACCGACTACGTCATAGCGTTCGACCTGCATACGATGCAGTTCGCGAAGGAGAGCCTCGCCGGCGTTTCCTGCGCCGACAATGAGAAATCTCTTCATCTTGCCGGCCTGCTCGGTTCTGAATTCCTCGTGATAAAGCCGCACCGCCATTCGCAGACCGCCGAGCATTATAATAGTCGCGAGCATATCGAGAATAAAAACAGCCTGACTGAATGTCGTGAACTCAATGAAATACATCCTGATAGATTCTGTCCGCATAAAAACGGAGAACCACAGGATAACGAGAATCAGAGTGCTGATTAAAGATGCCTTTACGATTGACAGCAAATCCGAAATGCTCACATACCGCCACCAGCCCTGATACTGTTTAAACCAGCCGAAAACAACGACTTTGACTAACAGAAAAAGGAGAAGAAGTCTTGGGTATTGCCCCAAAAACCAGTCGTTGCGGAACTGCATGTTATTGGCCAGCAGAAATGCCATCAGAAGACTGCCCGCGAAAATCCCGACGTGAATAAGCGTTATTATTTGTCTTCTGAATTTCAATACGCCGATAGGCAGAACACTCCCGCTGTCGCCCGACAGTCCCCCGTCGGCTTGCAAACCCTTGTTTTCTTCCATTTTTACCATTCGCTAAAAGAACAAAATTATTCAGGCTGCTGGGGCTGGGCAATTTCTTCAACTGCCTGTGCCTCCGACTGAACCGGCGGCTGCGCCTCAACAAAAACTTCGTCAAGCGATACATTATCCGCTTTTTTTCTCAAAAGGCAATAAATAATAGAGTTCGCGGAAAAATAAAAGCTCATCGCCGCGGCAAGAACTATTCCCGCCACAGCCAAAATTTCCAGATTGATTACAAAAGCGCCTATTGACTCCGTGCCTGTCCGAACAATATTCGGCACAGCGCCTGTAAGATTAAAAAACTCCGGCTCCGACCACAGAGCGTCAAGTTTGCCGATTGTCTGCGCCTGGCCGGCATCTGTCCACATAATAACGCCGAGAAAATATCTGCTCACAACCAGCGTCAGAAAAGCGACAAACCGCACGAACAGATAGCAAATCGCGCCATAAACAGCCGCGGCAACCGAGTACAATATAAACTGCCAGGGCTTCGTGCGAAGATAAATAAACGTCTTGCATATAATATCAAACGAATCGGAACTCTCGTAGCCCATCGCCCCGAACATCAGCGTCCCGCCGGTCAAAGCCCAGATAACCACGCTTGCGATTATCAAACCGAGGAACAGAACCCATATAAACAGCAACGCAAGAATTATTTCGCCCGCATAAGGGATATTGGCTGTCAGGCCGACCAATAGTATCAGAACATAGCCGAGCGACGCGACCAATATCGCAGGAGCAATCAAAGCGCAAAACAGCGATACAAATTTATTCAGTGAAAATTTCAAACAGGGAGTAATGCCCGGTATCTGGTCTTTGGAAAACTGCATTGCCGCGCCTCTGCAAATCGCCCCGCCCGCAACAGTGATAACCAAAAGAGAAAAAGCCAAAAATATAACCGTATAAACAGCGTGGTACTTAATCGCCCATATCAGGGCAAGAACGCTTTCCGTTACCGCCAGGACGGCAAAATCAAATTTCAAAGTTAAAATCGAAACAACCATCTGGTTGAACCGCGTCATACAAAAACTCGACAATACCTCGAAGACGCCCTGCTTTTCAGCATTAGGCCTGTCTTTATAGTTAGTAATAAAACTTTCGACCCTGTCAGGAGCGCCTATAAAACAGTGAAGCTCGGTCGGATATGTAACCGAACTGGTGAGCCTTGACATTCTCAAATCCCGAGAGGTGAGCTGACTGGAAACAACAACGGTTTTGGTGAAATCCATAAGCCAGCCCGCGGCAAAAATTATTATTACCGCCAAAAAGGCCGTAAAGAGCCTTGCCGGCTGAACGGCTATCCGAAAAGTCTTAAAAACATTCAAAAACAGCAAATTATCACAAAATCGAGGAGTGTTTGCCTGTTCAGTCATTATCAAATCCTTTCAAATTTAGTAGCCCTTAGCCAGTAGTTTAGTAGAAAGGAATCGCCTGCGGCGAAACCACTACCTATTAACTACTGACTATTGGCTATTCACTATTATCTACTTCTAAGTACTTATTTCAACACATTTTCCAGCTAATCCACATTTTCCTCGTCCTGCTGCTCAACAGGCCTGGAAATAACATATCCGCTTTCAAACCACGAATTAAGGTCAACCAATCGGCATCTTTTCGAGCAGAAAGGAAAAAACGACACCCCTTTGGCAGCTTTGTCGCTGGTTTTCGAGGGTCTGCTTACCTCTTTGCCGCAAGTTGGACAGTAAAATTCCATAGCCGACATTATACGCAAAAAAAACTATTCAGACAGTAAAATTTTCTGTAAGAAGTCAGCAAAACAGGGAATTAAATACACGCTAATTGCCTATGATGAAGATAAATGCTATAATCCCACTTTCACGAATGAAAATGTCAAATAAAACCATTAACATAATAGACTGCGGCCTGAAGGATTATCAATCTGTTCTGGCAATGCAGGAAAAAACCGTCAAAGACCTGCAGATAGGCGCAGGCAGCGATACTGTATTTATTGTCGAACATCCGTCGGTAATAACTCTCGGCGCAAGGAGCAGCGCAAACAAACTTTTAAAAGACCGCCTTGCAATAGAAAACTCCGGTATTGAAGTAGTTGAAATCCGTCGCGGCGGCGGAACTACCGCGCACAACCCCGGCCAGCTTGTCATATATCCGATTATAAATCTGAAAAATCGCTCGCTCGGCGTTAGCGATTTCGTACACCTGCTCGAAAAAATCGGCATCGAACTGCTCGCAGAACTCGGCGTAAAATGCGAAACAATAAAATCTCTGCCGGGTCTGTGGACTGGCGAGAAAAAAATCGCCTCAATCGGCGTGCAGGTAAAAAAATGGATTACATTCCACGGCATCGCGATAAACATCAGCAACGATTTGAGCATCTTTGATTTAATCGTCCCCTGCGGCCTTGATAATGTTATAATGACCAGTGCAGAAAAACAACTCGACAAAAAAATAGATATGAACAGCGCAAAGG
>Ga0209417_1005129_pt1 | contig 14751 bp, 9 predicted proteins | sample RifGroF2_FD_184002 | JGI IMG/M metagenome (GOLD analysis project Ga0209417, IMG submission 184002) | Groundwater microbial communities from Rifle, Colorado, USA - Groundwater F2 (SPAdes) (version 2) | ecosystem: Environmental > Aquatic > Deep subsurface > Groundwater | place: Rifle, Colorado... | reverse complement strand
TGGCGCGTTGCGCCATGACGGCCTTCTCGATGATGTTCCGCGCGGCGACCGGATTTTCCAAGAGGAACCGCTCGAGGCCTTCGGACATGATGTTCGAGACGACGCGGCGAACGTCGGTGTTGCCGAGCTTCGCCTTCGTCTGGCCTTCGAACTGGGGATCGGGATGCTTGATCGAGATGATCGCGACGAGTCCTTCGCGGGTGTCTTCGCCGAGCAGCGACTCATCCTTCTTGAAGATGCCGAAATTGCGGCCGTAATTGTTGATGATGCGGGTCAGGGTCAATTTGAACCCTTCCTCATGGGTGCCGCCTTCGGGATTGGTGATGTTGTTGGTGAACGGATAGATGTTGGCCGCGTAGCCGGTGTTGTACTGCATCGCGATCTCGACCGTGATGTTTTCCTGCTCCCCTTCGAAATAGGCGACGAGCGGGTTCAGGAGTTCTTTGCCGTAGTTCAGGAAAGCGACGTATTCGCGGACGCCGCCGTCATACTTGTATTCGTGATGGAGATTGATCGCGGGATCGCGGGAATCCTTGATCGTCAGCTGGATGCCCTTGTTCAGGAAGGCGAACTGCTGGATGCGCGTGCGCAGCGTCTCGTAATCATATTCCTGCGATTCCTGAAATATGTCCGGGTCGGCGAGGAAGGTGACGATCGTCCCCCGCTTGTCGGTGTCGCCGAGGCAGACGAGCGGTTCTTTCAGGAATCCGTGCTCAAAGACGATCCGGTACATCTTGCCGTCCTTGTGTACTTCGACCTGAAGCGACTTGGAGAGCGCGTTCGTGACGGAAGCGCCGACGCCGTGAAGGCCGCCGGAGACTTTATAGGACAGATGGTCGAACTTGCCGCCCGCATGCAGGGTGGTGAACACCGTCTCGACGACCGGTTTGTGGGACTTCGGATGGACATCGACGGGAATGCCGCGGCCATTGTCCTCGACGCGGATCAGATTCCCGGGAAGAATCTCGAGATCGACCTTGTTGGCGAAGCCGGCAAGGGCTTCGTCGACCGCGTTGTCGACGATTTCCCAGACCAAGTGATGCAGTCCGCGCGGTCCGGTGCTGCCGATGTACATGCCGGGGCGTTTCTTGACGGCTTCGAGTCCTTCGAGGATCTGGATGCTGCTGGCATCATAGATGGCGCCGGGAGCGATCGGATTGCCGGGGATGTTCGGATTGTTATTGTCCATGGTGTTCCTCCTTGATGGTACCTTGTGCAACTCTGAAGATGCGGGCGTTTCGGATGATGTCATCCGCGATGTCGGTCAGTTCGGTGGCCGTGACGATGGCCTGGATGCCGGTTTCCATGAGGCGGCGGAGCAGCCGGTTCTGCTTCTCGCGATCGAGTTCGCTCAGCACGTCGTCGAGCAAAAAAAGCGGTCGTTCGTGTTTGGTTTCTTCGATGTACTCGACGAGGGCGAGATCGACGGCGAGCACGATCATGCGTTGTTCGCCCTGTGAGGCGAACGACGCGGCGGGCATGCCGTTCAACAGAAAGCCGAGGTCGTCGCGATGCGGACCATGGTTCGTCGTTCCGGAGAAGAGATCCGTGCGGTAACGCGTTTTGAGGGCCGATAGCAGGTTTTCCGCGACGGACGGCTGATAGGTCAGCCCGAGGTCTTCCTGTTTGACGGAAAGGAACTGGTACGCCTTGGCGGCCTTGCGGTCGAGCGCGGTGATGAAGGCGGCGCGCTTGGCGATGACCGCTTCGCCGGCAATGGCGAGTTGTTCGGTCAGGACGTCGAGCAGCGTCCGGTCGACTTCTTTACCGGGTTGGGCCTGTTTTAAGAGTTCGTTGCGCTGTTTGAGCGCGTGCTTGTACGCCGACAAATCGTCAAGATAGCGTTTGTCGATCTGTCCGAGCACGACGTCGAGGAAGTAGCGGCGGTCGACCGGCGAGCCTTTGACGAGGTTCATATCCTCAGGGGCGAACAGGACGACATTCAGGATCCCGACGTAATCCGACAGGCGTTTGACCTCCTGGCCGTTCGCGAGGGCTTTCTTGCCGTCCTCGGCGAGAATCAATTGCAGGTCGGTCCGGCCGGTTGCACTCATTACGGATGCGCGGGCACGCGCGAAAGGAGATTCGAACCGAACCATCTCGCGGTCCTCCGCCTTGTATGATTTGGAGAGGGCGAGAGCATAGATCGATTCGAGGAAGTTGGTTTTTCCTTCGCCGTTCGCGCCGATGAAGAAGTTGAGGCCGCTGGCGAGTTCGACGGTCTGCTTCCGATAGTTTCGGAAGTCGGCGAGCGTGACGGTTTCGATTCTCATCGGGAAATCTCGAGATCGACGCGGGGTTTGGTGAAGACGGTGATCCGATCGCCGGGATAGAGTTTCCGGCCGCGGCGGTTTTCGGGTTCGTCGTTCACGGTCACCCGGACCTCCGCGAGGAACGATTTGACTTCGCCGCCGCTTTGGAGCACGGCCGCAAACTTGAGCAACTGCCCGAGCGTGATGTATTCGGTTGTGATGTCGATCGTCTTCATGACACGCCTCCGGACAGCACTTTCGTTATATATAATATTATATAATATTTATATATAAATTTCAATCTAAATCGGCGCTTGGCGGTTCTTTCAAGAACCCCGCAAACAGAATCCCGGCGGCCTCATTCAAAACGCAAAGACGCGCGTTTCCGCGCGTCTCGTTTCGTGTTTTCGTCCGTCACCGGGTCGCGATTTCCAAGAACGTCGTCATCGTGAAAAGCCAGTGGCGATCAAGCCTGATGGTGTCCAGGATGATGTGGATCCGATTGTTCTTGAAGGTGAAGCGGAAGTATTGTGACACATCGTTGCCGGTGTCGAAGACCTTGACGCCGGACAGTTTCGCGGAAGCGGCCTCGCTGACGATGAGGGTGATGTTCGTCTTGGTTTCGAGCACTTTCTCCACGCCGGCCTTTTCCGACAGCGATTCGAACAGCTTTTCATACATGTAGAGTTCCAGATCGGGATCGTAGCGGCCGAACCGGTCGGTGAACTCCTCGAGGAGGTTGGCGACGTCGGCGCGGGACCGGACCGAACCGATCTTGTTGTGCATCTCCATCTTGACGAAGTCGTCGTCGACGTAGGCGCCGTCGATGTACTTCGACACGGTGGCTTTGATCTTCGCGGGTTTCTCCGGCTCGACGACGCCCTGCTGGAAGCGGATCTCTTCCTGGAGGATGCGCATGTACAGATCGACGCCGACCGAATCGATGAACCCGGATTGTTCACTGCCGAGCACGTCGCCGGCGCCGCGGATCGAGAGGTCGCGCACGGCAATCTTGAAGCCCGAGCCGAGTTCGGTGAACTCCTTGATGACCTTGAGGCGCTTCTCCGCGTCTTCGGTGAGGACCTTGTCCTTCTTGTACATCAGATAGGAATAGGCGATCCGGTTCGAGCGGCCGACGCGGCCGCGGATCTGATAAAGCTGGGCCAGCCCGAGACGGTCCGCATCGTGGATGATGAGCGTGTTGGCGTTGGGAATGTCGATCCCGGTTTCGATGATCGTCGTCGATACCAGCACGTCGTAGTCCCGCTCGATGAAACCTTCGACGACGTTCTCGAGCTGGGTCTTGTTCATCTGCCCGTGCGCCACGGCGACGCGGGCTTCAGGCACCATCTTCTTGATGATCGCCTCGACGCGTTCGATATCGTCGATGCGGTTGTAGATGTAGAATACCTGGCCATGCCGCGAGAGTTCGCGTTCGATCGCATCTTTGATGACGGTGTCGTTGCGTTCGAGCACGTAGGTCTGGATCGGATAGCGGTTCTCCGGAGCGGTCTCGAGAAGCGACATGTTCTTGACGCCCATGATCGCCATCTGCAGCGTCCGCGGAATCGGCGTCGCCGAAAGCGACAGCACGTCGACGTTGACCTTCATCTCCTTGATGCGTTCCTTGTGCTCGACGCCGAACCGCTGTTCCTCGTCGATCACGAGCAGTCCGAGGTCTTTGAAGACGACGTCCGCGGAGAGGATCCGGTGCGTGCCGATCAGCACGTCGACGGTGCCGTTCTTCAATCCCTCGAGGACGACGGACTGATCCTTGCGGGTTACGAACCGGTTCATCAGCTTGACGTTGATGCCAAACTTCTCCATGCGGTTCACGAAGGTGTGATAGTGCTGCCGGGAGAGCACGGTCGTGGGGGCGAGATAGGCGACCTGCTTGTTGGAAAGGACGGCCTTGAAGGCGGCGCGGAGGGCGACTTCGGTTTTGCCGAAACCGACGTCGCCGCAGAGCAGGCGGTCCATCGGTCTTGTGTCCTCCATGTCTTTCTTCACGTCCTGGATCGCGCGCAACTGATCGGGCGTTTCGTCATACTCGAAGTCGGCTTCGAAGTCTGCCTGCATCGGATCGTCCGTCGCGAATGCGAACCCGATGGAATGTTCGCGCTGGGCATAGAGGTTGATGAGCTTTTCGGCGATGTCCGCAGCCTTCGCGCGGACGCGTTGCTTCGTCTTCGCCCAATCGCTGCCGCCGAGCTTGTTGAGATGCGGCTCGAAGCCTTCGCTGCCGGCGTACTTCTGGATCTGGGCGATCGCGTCGACGGGGATGTAGAGTTTGTCGCCGTCACGGTATTCGATGTGGATGTAGTCGTTCTTGGTCGCGCCGAGCTCCATCGTCTTGATTTCGAGGAAGCGGCCGATGCCGTAGTCGTAATGGACGACATAGTCGCCCGGTTTGAGTTCGTTGACGGAAGAAAGCCGTTTGCTGTTCTGATACACCGAGACATAACGTCCGCGCTTCGGGATCGGTTGCTTGCGCGAGAGCGCGCTTTCGGTGATCACGACGAGCCCTCCGGTCAACAGCGAGAGATCGAAATAATGCTCCGAGGCCATCAGGTTGACGATGCCGATAGCGACCGCGTCGCGTTCGCCGATGATTTGAAACGGCAGCCCGTGCGCTTCGAACATGTCGGCGAGGTTGTCGCGCGTCTTCACGGTCTTGACCGCGACGATCACCGCGTTTTTCTTGACCAGCACGCCGGCTTCGCGGTAGAACGCCTCGAAATCGCCTTCGTACTTCTCCGGCTCGCGACCGAAGATCTTCACCGTCGCGTCAAACGGTTGGGCATAAGCGCGATCGAGCATGTCCATCGCGACCACGGAATCGAAACGGATCCCGCGCAGGTCGAGGAGCATCTCAAAACCCATCCTCGCATAGTCGCCGGTCGAGAGATACCAGTCGGCCATTTCCGCGGTCATCGCATCGAACTGCTCGTACACCCGGTGATGGTCGAAGAAATACACGACGGGTTGTTCCAACAGGTCGACGAGCGTCGTCTTGACGCCGGTCAAAATCGGAATATAGCGCGACAGCCGGTCGAGTTCGCGATGGTCCGTGATCGCTTCGCGGTCGCGTCCGATGCGCTCGAGGGCGACCGCTGTGAAGGCGGTCGATCCGGTCCTCTCGTCGATGAAACCGAGCAGTTTCTGCATCCCGTCATCGTCATAGAAGAACTCATACATCGGCATCGCCGAAAAGCCGTCGACGGTGCCGACCGAGCGCTGCGACTCGATGTCGAAAATCTTGATTTTCTCGAGCGTGTCGCCGAAGAAGTCGAGGCGGAACGGCTTCGGCTGATTGAGCGGAAAGACATCGAAGATGCCGCCGCGCAAGCTGAAGTCGCCCGGCTTCTCGACGGTGTACTCGCGCTTGTATCCGTACTCGACGAGCCGGCGCGCCAGCGCCTCGACGTCGTGTTCGGATCCGGTCTCGAAACGCAATTCGGCTTTCTTCCAGTCGGCCTTCGGCATCATCGGCCGGACCAGACCGGCGGTATGCGTGACGATGATCTTGCGCTTTCCGTCGATGACGTCTTTGATCGCGTTGATGCGCTCCATCTTGAACTCGTTGGAAGCGACGAGCATCTCGCTCGTGATGAATTCGTCCTGCGGGAAAAAATCGAGCGCGTCTTCGCCGACGGCGATCGACAGACGGTCGTACAGCAGTTGCGCCTTATACAGGTTCGGCGCGCAGACGACGATCGGCCGCTCGGTGTCGAAGTATCCCGAAAGGACGAGCGCGGCCATGCCTTCTTCGCTCAGTTCGTTCACCAGGATGCGTCCGGCCGGCTTCGTGATCGCTTTGCGGATCTGCTGGAACTCGGGGGCTTTTTTCAGAACGGCGAGTGCTTGTTTCATCGTTTCACCTCATGCGAACATGGCGAGTCTCTCCGACTCGCCGGGGTATATGCGGTTCGCGCCGGTTGTCCGGCGGCGATCACTTCTTTTTCTGGATGGAATAAGCGGTCGACAAAATCGCCGACAGCGGCAAAAAGCGCAGGAAGAAACGCGTCAGATGCATCGTGAAACCCGGCAGGATCACGCGGCGGTTTCGGAACAGGCCGCGCACGGCGATCGTGGCGCAGCGTTTTGCGCTCATGCCCGGAAGTGCCGCTTCGGCTCCGGCGACGGTGCCGAATTCGGTATGGACCGGGCCCGGGCAAAGGGTCAGAACACGAATCGGTTTCTTCGCCTTCCGCAACTCATAGTCGATCGCGGTTCCGAGATGATGGACGTAGGCTTTGGTGGCGGCGTAGGATGCGAGCAGCGGCGTCGGCAGAAAGCCCGCCATGCTCGCGACGTTGAGGATGCGCCCCTCGCCCATCGACTGGACGAACAGTTTCGTGAGGATGTGGACCGCCGTGACGTTGGTGTCGATCATCCCAAGATCACCCGCGAGGTCGTGATCCGCGAATGCGCCGACGCGGCCGAATCCGGCGTTGTTGACGATGATTTTCGGATCGTATTCGAGGCATTCCCAATGCAGCTTGACACAATTGTCGCGGTTGGACAAATCGAACGGCTTGACGACGACATTGACGCCGAACGCATTGGCCAGTTCGAGTTTGAGGTCATTCAATTCGTCGACGCGGCGGGCGACGATGATGAGATCGTACTTCCGCTGGGCGAGTTGGCGGGCGATTTCGCGGCCGATGCCGCTTGAAGCTCCGGTGACGAGTGCGTACAAATGCGATTCCTCCTTTGATTCCGGCCGTCAGCGGCCGAAATCGATCGTGATCCAGTCACATGCGCCGACCACCCGGTCGGCTCCTTCGCATGCATAATGTTCCGGATGGTCCTGGTGGTTGACGACGATGCGGACGGTCTCTTCTGACAAAGTGCGTTCATACACGAACAACGTCTCGTGCGGCAGGATCCTGAAGGACCCGCGGCGAAGCCGTTCGTCCGCCTTCCGCCAGCGCGCAAGTCGTTTGTAATAAGCGAACAAATCCTGGTCCGAGGCCGCTGGATCCCAGTCGACGGTACGCCGGTTGTCGGGGTCGTAGCCGCCTTCCATGCCGAGTTCGGAACCGTAATATACACAGGGCATACCGATAAATGTGAATTGAAATAATATCGCCAATTTTAGCCATTTCACATTATTTTGTGATTGCGTCTTGGCCCGCGGTACGTCATGCGAGTCGATCTGGTTCAGAAGGGCTCTGGCAACATTGTCAGGATACATCGTCAACAGATGTGTGAGACGGTCCGAGAAGACATCCAGGCTGGTTTTTCGACGTAAAAAGTAATCATCGACGATTTCGTAGAACTGATAGTTTTGGACCGAATCGAACTGGTCGCCGCGCAGATAATAGTCGGAATTATGCCAGACTTCCCCAATGATCGCGAGGTCCGGTTTCACCGCCTTCAATTCACGGCGGAAGCGTCTCCAGAAGACGGAATCGACCTCGTCGGCGACGTCAAGACGCCACCCGTCGATGTCAAAACGTTCGATGAAGTGCTTCCCGACCCGGATCAGATGATCCTGGAGTCCGGGGTCGGCGGAATTCAGCTTCGGCATGTGCATTTCGGAGGCGAAGGTCTGATAGGTCTTGTCTTTCACCATCGCGATCGGGAACGAATCGATCAAAAACCAGTCCTTGTAGATGCTATTTTCCTGGTTTTTGAGCACGTCTTGAAAGGCGAAGAAGCCGGCGCCGCAGTGGTTGAAGACGGCGTCGAGGACGATCCGGATGCCGGCTTCGTGAAAGGCGTCCACCAGCAGCTTGAACTCTTCCTCGGTGCCGAGCCGGGGGTCGATCGCAAGATAATCGGTCGTATCATAGCGATGACAGCTTGGCGACAGGGAGATCGGCGTCATGTAGACGGCGTTCACGCCGAGGTCGACGAGATGCGGAATCTTGCTTTCGATGCCTCTGAAATTCCCTCCGAATACATGATACCAGGTCGGTTTTTCGCCCCATGGCACAAGCGTCGGATCGGCCGGACCGACGCGGCAGAACCGGTCGGGAAAGATCTGATAGAAGATCGCGTCCTGCATCCAGGCAGGCGCTTCGAATCGGTCGCAGTCCTGGATCCGCGGCATTTCGAACGCCCCCATGCGGACCGGTTCCTCGCGCTGGAGTCCGTATTCGCCGAAAAACCAGACATCGGTTCCTTCGACGACGCGGAAATAGTAGATGCACCCGTAATTGGCGGGTACAAAGGTTGTTTTATAATAGGCGAACAGCGCATCCGATCCGCTCTTCATCATCGGATGTGCGCGACGATCCCGATAGTCTTGGAATCGATTGTATTCGATCACATCGATCGTCAGGGTGTCGTGCTTCGCGGCGCGAAACAAGAGGGTCAGGGACCGTTTGTCCGCCACATAGCCCCATTCGGAGTTGGCGTGATGGAACAGGGCTTCGCGGATCATGCGCGGAGTGCCGCGACCGGTGCCCCCCGGTCGGCCTTCGCTTGACGGGCGAGGAGATAGACGCCGATCGCGACCATCGCGATCGACAGATATTGGGAAGGCGACGGATAGACGTTGCCATGCAGCGTGAATAATCCGACGAGCGAGCCGCGATCGTCCCCCCTGAGGAATTCCAGGAGAAAACGAAAAACCCCGTAGACGGTCAAATAAGATGCGAATTCGCGGCCTTTGAAAGCCTTGTACGTGTGTATCGCGTACGCGGAAAGAAAGAGGAAAGCGGCTTCGTAGAGTTGCGTCGGCAGCACCGCGCCGGTCCCGGCGGAATGTCCGTGCGGGAAGACGAATCCGAACAGTTCCGAAGGGATGCCGTAGCAGCAGCCCGCGCAGAAGCAGCCGAGCCGGCCGAAGCCGTGGGCGATCAGGATCCCGACGGTGATCGTGTTCAACAGCCTTCCGATGTTCTTCCATTCCGACCGATACCCGAACCGCATGAGCAAGGTGAACATCGCGACGCCGCCGATCAAGCCGCCGATGAAGGTGATCGAGCCGAACTCGAACTCACCGGATTCGATCCAATGGAAGGTCGCGTCGAAGACGGCCGAAAAAAAGAGCGCGGAGCCGAGTCCGACGGCGATGAACAACAGGATCTTGTTCGCCTGTTTGCGCGTGTAGCCGTCTTTCTTTTCCAGACGGTTCCCGACATAGAGCAGCATCCCGAAGAGGCCGACGGCGGTCAAAAGATCATACATCGCGACGTTGTAGCCAAAGACTTCTTTCCATAGGAACGGATACATGGAATCAACTCCTCTTCACCATTATATCACAGACCCAGTTAAGTATTAACTGTCGTTTTTACGCGAAAGAAAAAGGGCACGGACGAACCGTGCCCTTGGGCTTTCCCGATCAGCCCTTGGTGGCGCCGGCGGTGATGCCTTCGATGAGATAACGCTGGAAGATCATGTAGAGGACCGTGATCGGGAGCGCGACGATGAGCGCGCCGGCGGCGAACGTCGTATACGACGAGCTCCGCGGGTCGGAAATCATCGAGAACAGACCGACCGCAAGGGTCCACTGTCGCGAGACCGGAATGTTCGGGTCGATCTGGACGTCGAGCAGCATGCGCGGCAGCATGTAGTCCATCCACGGCGCCATGAACTGGCCGACGGCGACGAACGACAGGATCGGGACCGCGAGCGGTAGGATGATCTTGAAGAAGATCTGCCACTTGTTGGCGCCGTCGAGCATCGCCGACTCGTCGAGATCCTTCGGGATCTGCGAGAGATAGCCCTTGATGAGCCAGATGTTGCCGGGGATCGATCCGCCCACATAGAGCACGGTGAGCCAGGTCGGCTTGCCGAGCAGGTGGAACGTCTGGAACAGCGTGAACATGGCGATCAGGCCCATGAACGACGGGAACACCTGGAGGACGAGGATGCCCATCAGGCCGGCCTTCTTGCCTTTGAACTTGAAGCGGGCGAAGACGTAGCCGGCGCCGGTGATGAAGATGACGCCGAGGACCATGTTGAGGACGGCGATGATCAATGTGTTCTTGTACCAGAACAGGAAGTCGCCCTCGAACAGGTCGATGTAGTTCTGGAAGGAGGCGAGGTGTGCCGGCGGGAAGAGCGTCGTCGGCAGTTCGCTCACGTTCGTGAACGAGGCGCTGAACAGATAGACGATCGGGAACAGGACGAAGAACACGGCGAGGCTGAGATACAGGAACGTGATGAGTTTCATGGCGATCTCTTTGAAGGAGAAGACCTGGCGGTACGCGCCGACCAGAACCTGCTTCCGGTTCGGCAGATGCAGCGCATGGTAGATGCCGTAACCGGGGAGAAGACCGAAGAGCGCCCCGCGGAAAGGCGGATATCCCTTATGGGCGTAGATGTCGGCGGTGATGGCGCTGTGGGTGAACAAGAGCGAAACGATCAGGATGGCAACGAAGAATAGTCCTAACATTGTCGTCAGTCCTCCTTAAAGGCTCGCGTCTGCGAGAAGTTCCAGGCCGCGATGGACCCGACCATGAGGAAGATGAGGATCGAGAAGACGGACGCCATGTTGTAGACGCGCTTCGTGACGGTCAGCGTGTACATCCAGGAAATCAGGATGTCCGTGCTGCCGGCATAGGCCCTGTCGATGTCGCCCGCGCCGGATCCTCCTTGGGTGATGAAGTAGATGACGCCGAAGTTGTTGAAGTTGCCGGAGAAGGTCATGACCAAGATCGGCGACGTCGAATACATGATGAGCGGGAACGTGATGAATTTGAATTTCTGCGACGGCGTGGCCCCATCGATGTCGGCGGCCTCGTAGAGGGTCCGGTCGATCGAGGTCATGATCGAGGTCATGAGGGCCATGAAATACGGTGCGCCGAGCCAGATGTTGACGACGATCAGGACAATCCGGACGAACCAGACGTTATGTGCGTTGTTGAACCACTGGATGTTGTCCTGGCCGAGCCAGAGGAACTTCTGCCACGCCGACAAAGCCGATTCGCTCCACGCCGTTCCGAGCATGCCCCAACGGGTCAGGGTGTCGTAAATGCCGGCAGACCGCAATAGCGCGTTGATGACGCCGCGTTCGCTGAAGATGATCGAGAACGCCATCTGCGAGATCAGGGCGGGCACGGCCCACGGCAGGATCAGGACGGTTCTCCAGAATTTCTTGAAGGGAACGCGTTCGGAGCCGATCACGACCGCCTGGAACATGCCGCCGAAGAAGACGGTCACGGTCGAGAAGATGGCCCAGATGACGGTCCAGAGCAGGACTTTCCAGAACGTTTCGGCGAACGGGATGCCTTCGCCGAACGTGAAGATGCGGGCAAAGTTGTCGAAGCCCACCCAGACGAAGCGTCCGGTGTCGGTGTCAAAGCCGCTGAAATTCGTGAAGGCGATCAGAAAGCCGAAGATGATCGGCATGATCGAGATGAAGGTGATGACGAACAGCGCCGGCAGGATCATGATGTATTCGAACCCGTGGTTGAAGACGTTCACGAACCACGCGCGGTCGGTGATGCGCTCGCCCGTTTCGGCGAACTTCTTGCTCGTGTTGTGGGCATCGATGATGCCCCAGACATAGATGAGCAGGAAATAGGCGAACAACAGCGTCGAAATCAGACCCGAGATGAGCAGAAACTGCGACGTATGGCCGATCAAGGGCGTATAGTCGAGAATGCCGGAAACCGGGATGTAGACTGCCGATCCTTCGGTGAAACGAACTGATTTCAAAGCGTCGTGCAGCGAGTTGTAGTAATATTCGCGCGTGTCGGACTGACCGAGCGTGACGACCGACCAGAAGCCCTTGACAAAGAACCCCGCGGTGTCATGGAACCAGTTGTAATAACTTTCCTCGAATTCCGTCCGGAGTTCCGGATGGACCGAGAAGTAGACTTCGAGCAGGAAGCGGTTGTATTCCTTCGAGGTCAGGCTGCTCGTCGAAAGATTGTAGCGCTGCGTGATGTAGTTGCGCAGATAAATCGAGAAGGCGGTGGCGTTGTATCCGGCGTCTTTCCGATAGTCGATTTCCGGAACGAACTGCACATAAAGCATTCCGGCGTCGTCGACCACGATGTTCCCCTTGACCGTCAGTTCCTTCAGATCGTCGACCAAAGCATCGTCAGGTTCGAGAAAATCGGTGCTGTCGGCGACGTTGACATAACGGTAGTTGGCCGTCGAGGTGACGGAGATCGATTTCGTGCATTTGACGTAGACTTTGTCGGTAACGTCGTCGTAGAAGAGCACGCCGGTCCGATAGTAGGCGTCTGCGCCCGATGGGATTTCGGCGAGCGTGTCGTTGGGATCGTTGACATTGATATAAATGTCGGCGGTCTGTTCGCTGCCGATCGTGTAGTATTCCTGCCCGCCGACGTTGTAGACGGTGAACCCGGTCAGAATGCGGTAGAAATTCTTCGCGGCGATCGCGGCGTCGTCTTCGCCGATGATCAGGTCGTTGACCTCGTCGATGACGCCGGTATCCGACGTCCTCGCGGCGTTTGCGGTCACGACAAGATCGTCGAAGAGGAGGAAGTATCGCGGCGTCGAATGAGCGAGAATGTCAATTGCGGTGAAATCGATCAAATCGCGCATCGTGAATCCGTCGTCATCGACGCTTTCGACCGCATAGAACGCGTCGAACGTGTCTAGCGCATCGATTTCATCACTGTCGACTTGGAAACGATACAAGCTGTAAAAGCCTCTCGCGAAACTGTCGGGATAGAGTACGCCGACCCCCGAGTTCGGGTCGTTGACGACTTTGACGTACGAATCGTACTTTGCGAAATAGCGGCTTGAACCGAGTTCAACGCCGACAAAAAGCACGAATAGGAAGAAAAAGACGAGGGCTTTCCAAAATTGTTTGTTGAAAACCTGGCCGAGGCCGGGTATGATCGCCGAAGCGACCGCTTTGAGCTGATGAACGGTTTTGTTCATTGGATACCTCCCATGACATGCTTGCGTTCTCCACTTATTAGGAAAGATGGCCTCCTTGCGAAGGCCATCTCAACCTAACAATGGAAGTGCCGGTTATTACGAACCGAGCGCCTTGGATGCGAGATACGATGCTTCGGCTTTCTTCTGCTCTGTGGCGATGTCGGCGTTGGTATCCCAGATGTTGACGACCATCGTTTGCGCAGCCGCCCAGTAATAGGTGACTTCGGCGATGGTGGGCATCGGGATGGAGGTCTGGAGCTGAGCGATCATGACTTCCATGAACGGGTCATCGGTAATCGGGTTCTCGTCGGAGTCCGTGATATTCGAGAGGTCGATGAGGGCGGGCAGGTCGTTCGAGGTCCGATACAGAATTTGCTGAGCGGTTTCGCTGGCGAGGAATTCGACGAATTTGATCGCCGCTTCGCGGTTCGAGGAGTTCTTGTAGACGGCGACCATCTGCGAGCCGGCGTAGGTGCTCGGCGTATGAGTCGCACCGGTGACGCCTTCGAAGGACGGGAGGACGGCGGCGCCGAGGTTTTCGGCATCGATCGCATCCTGCATCGTGCGGATCGACCACGGGCCGGCGATCATCATCGCGGCGACGCCCTGTTCGAAGAGGGTGGTGGAAGCGGAGTTGTAGGCGTCGTTTCCGGTGACGACCGGCTTGAGTTCGGTGGTCAGCCAGGTGAGGGCGGCGAGAAGTTCGGCGGATTCGAAGCCGACTTCGGTGCCGTCGATGCCGTCAACGCCATGCGGACGCCATCCAAAAGCGGAGTAAACCGTCTGGAGGTAGTAGTTGTCGGCCCAATGGGAGTTGGTCGTGAGCAACTGCTCGCCGGGGTTGTCGATGGCATACTGTTCGGCGGCGGCGATGAGTTCGGGCCAGCTGTCGAGGGCGGCGACTTCTTCGGCGCTGATCAGTTCTTTGTTGTACATCATGAAGATGGATTCGATCGAAATCGGAACCGCGTACAGTTCTTCATTGGTCGTTCCGAGCGTACCGGCGGTCGCAATGTTGAGGGCGATCGGTTGAACCGTGGCCTTCAGCGTGGTGAGCAGCGAATCCGGAAGCGTGTAGACGAGGTTTTCGAGCATGGCGAGGGAGAGGTGGTCATGCGGGAACATGAACACGTCCGCGCCGAGTCCTTCGACGAGACCATAGGTCTTCAGGTCGTTGCGGGAATCGAGGGCGCCCTTGTGCTGGAATTCGACGATGATGTCGGGATAGACTTCGTTGAACGCCGGAATGACTTCGGCGGCAAAGACGCCGTCGGTGTCGTCGAGCCACACGGTGATCGTGGTCGGCTGGGTCTGGCTTTCGGAGAAGTCGATGATGTTGTCTTCGAGTTCGACGCCGCAGGCGGTGAGCGCGAAGAGGACGATGAGGGTCAGGAATACGCTAACAAGTTTTTTCATGGCTGTGTCTCCTCTCATCCCACTCAGAACCACTCTTTGCGGCGGGCGAAGAAGAACGCGACGCCGAAGAGTCCGAGGATTCCGATGCTGGCGTTATTCGCCGCGCAGCCGGTTTCGGGTTCCGTGATGGTAATGTTGAACGTTTCCTGGGTTTCGTTACCCCAGTCGTCATAGGCGGTGACGGTGATCGGATAGACGCCGGCCTTGTTCATGTTGACGATGCCTTCGGTGGCCTTCACATAAATCCGGTCGGAGACGTTTCCGT
>Ga0209417_1005125_pt1 | contig 14761 bp, 10 predicted proteins | sample RifGroF2_FD_184002 | JGI IMG/M metagenome (GOLD analysis project Ga0209417, IMG submission 184002) | Groundwater microbial communities from Rifle, Colorado, USA - Groundwater F2 (SPAdes) (version 2) | ecosystem: Environmental > Aquatic > Deep subsurface > Groundwater | place: Rifle, Colorado... | reverse complement strand
TTTCTCGGAGACAAGTGCGCGAAGAGTCAGGCCTAATTGGGTTAAATTGCTCGCCGCTACGCTGGCGTAACTTGCCGTCCCTGTAAAACCACCAACTCCGTCGGCCATACTGAACGCCGTGTGAGGGCCTAAAATACTCCAGTCTAATCCAAATTCGTCGCTGTTGCTGTCCCAAAGGTCCACGACAAGCACTTCCAGCATAACCTGTTCCTGCGGAATATCCAGCTTGTCAACGATTTCCGTAATATGTTTTGTAATGCCCGGCACGGCATAGACTAAAACTTCGGTATCTCTGTCTCCGCTGGTTACATACTGCTGGAGAGATTTTGGAAGTGAGCCCCGAAGATGCTTTGCCGTTATGTATTTTAAGTAAATTCTGTCAGATGTTACGGTCTCAACCGTACTGGGGCATTCCGGGTCGCCGCAGACGACAAGGTAGAATCTCTTGCTTTTTTGATAAATAAAAAGTCCCTGACCGGCGATTAGTTCTTTGAGACACTCATCTAACGGTTTTCCCTGACCGGCATCAAGCGAAACAAGCGCATCGGATACATGGGGACAGGTAGCTATGATGACGTTGCTCTCAATGGATATGTCGCGAAAAATCTGGCTAATCGGCACATCTACCCACACGTTTTTGACTGTTATGTTTTCATCAGACCCTGCGATGCCGACGCTGGATTCGCTCGCAGCGGCAGGGCAGCCGAATGCCCCAAACAGCAATGCCAGCAGCATCGCTGCCGCGGTTTTGCATCGGAGGTATCTGGTTGTTGATAACATCATAGTAACTCTTATTTATTTTTTATAACACGAGCATTTTCATCTATCATCACGGAAACCGGGATTTTGTACGGTTTAACATTATTCCGCCCCTGGCCTGCCAAACCTGATTGCTCCATTTCAACGAGAATATTCCATTCATATTTTCCCGGCTTAGCGTCGGACGGCACTTTGGCTATGCAGGTTATTGAATGCTGACCATTCGGAGCGAGCGTAAAATCTGTCGTCCTTAACTCGAGCCAATTATTATTCGAGCCGCCATTCTCGATTCGGCAATCGGCAACGATGGTACTTAAGCTCTGATTGGCAACCTGAAATGTCGAAGCTGTCGTGCGTCCGGGGTTTAATTTCAATTCGATTTGCTGTGGTTCAAACTTCAGCGACGGCGCATCGTCGCTTACAAAATTTTTCGCCCATACCTTCGCCAGGTTTTCGCATATTAAAAGTTCCACATCTTTAGTCATTTTGCGTTTGTACGTTGAGTCGGAAGCAAAGAATACTCGGAGGTTGTATTTTCCCGCCGGCAGCGGTTGCGCCATTACGCCGGTGAACCAGCGGCTATCGCCCGGCAATACCTGTCTGCGGCTCGCGTGTAATGGAATGGTCGCTACTCTGCGCCAGTCGTCTGTATAAACAGAAGCCTTTCCTCTGGCCAAAATAGCTATCAATCCGTCATTTTTTAGTTTCGCCTCAACCTTCAGCGTCTGCTTTTGTTTAAGCTCATAAAGCTCCTGCTCTGACATATCCTTTTTGGAGGAATCGCCGGCTGCATTAAAGTCCGGCATAACAATATTCGTATCAACAACGCTTCCGCGTTCGGTATAACTTCTTCGTGATACGCGGATGAATACGCCCGATGCCGTTCGCAGATTGACCTGTACGCCTTTTTCGCCTTTTTTGGATTCACCCAGATTTACCATAACCGCGGCCCAATAATCGCCATCGGCATCTATTGGCGCTGTTACTGTTGCCGTCATTTCTTTAGATTCGCCCGGCGCAAGGACAAATTCATTTTCAGGAAATTTTATCCATTCCGCAGCGGAACGAGAATTTTTGTATTCCTGACCAAAAGAAAGCTGCCCGGTATCAGAAACTGCAAAATCAAGCACTTCCATTTTAATCGGACATGGTGAAGTTTGAGAATTTCGTTTGTTATTTGTCAGTGTGATAGAGAAAGTTGCTTTTTTGCCGGGCTTGACATCGACTACCTGCTGCAATGGGCTTACCGCTACTCCGGCAAAACTAATGCCCTGTAAAATAAAAAAGAACAGGGCGACTAACCCTGCTGTTCCTCCAAAACCTTGCGTACTCGAATTCCTTTTCATAGTTTTCTTTCTTAATGAATATATTCAGTTGCTACACTTAATCATTCCGACTAATTATCGCTTGCCCAGGATGCTGTAATAGTTTGCACCGCTTCATAAAGACCAGTATCCGCGACATTGTCGCTGTCGTTAGTTGCCTGTACATACAGCGTTACCTCAACGGCGCCATCGGTATTAAAATGTGTTATTTCCAGAGCCGGGCTCAAAAAACTGCTGTAAAGTATCCAGTCCGCGCTATTAGTACCGCCGGTTGCCGTAGCTCCGTCGCCATCAAACGCTATTTTATATTTTGTAACAAGCGTGTCTTCCATAGCGCCGCCATCTCTGCTGTGCGTTAGTTCCGCTAAGTCCGTATTGGTAGCGGTAAGCGTTACGTTGCAGTTTGTCCATAATGTGTACGTTTCGCTGTCCGTAGGTGCGCTGGCTTGAGAAGTTATATTAGCCGGAGCAAGGGCGGCAAAATTTGCGCCTTCCCATTCTATAATTGAGGCAACGGTTACAGATACGGCACACGTAGCGGAGTCCGGCCCGGGGTCGGCGGCAAATGCCAAATTTGCGGTAACAAAGAAAAAGATAACCAATAACAAACATTTAGCTAAATTATTCATAGTCTGAATCCTTACCTTAAATACTCTCTAACCATTTGTCATCGAGCTTTGACACTACGAAGTATTGTCGTTGCGGACGGGGATTTCTTAAGAATAAATTTTATCTATTTTCACATACGCCATAAACGTTGTATTATTACTATATTATGAGACATAACGCTGTTTTTACGTCCTATAAACCTTAATTTTCTTGTTTTTCTTGTCTTTATTTGATACAATAAGCCTATGATAAACTTCCGGTACTTACCCAGCTTAATACTAATAGTATGTGTCCTGATTGGCGTGTCGTGTTTAGCTTTGGCTGCTCCGCCGTCAGACAGCGCTACCTGTAAAATATCGTGTACCGTTGCAAGCATTGCGGAATGGTCGGAGGCACAATTTTCGGATATTGACCTGGGAGAACTTACCATCGATAACAAACAGGCCATTGGTGAAGCGGCACTGACTCTCTATACGAATGGCGATGTAACAATTACAGCGGATAACAGCAGCGCCGCGGAACTGTCGTTTGACTCCCACGTTCTTATGACCAAATATAAGTTGAGATATAATCGACTGCGAATAAAGCAAACAGCCGGCGATTCAACCGTATGGTATCCTTTCGACGCTTTTCTCAAGGGTGGCGCCGATATAATACATACTCCCTCTGATGGGGCTGTTGAAGTTATTTTATCAGTCAGAGCGTCAATAGAAAAAGCGACTCCTCAAAATTCAGGACAGTACATCGCTGTTCAAACACTCACTGCTTGCTGGAAGTCGTAGCCGATTTTTTTAAAAATTTCCGACCTTTAGTGTACCCGGCTATTTTTTTTGCGAAATTTTCGATTTTGGCTGCTAATTCTTTGTTTTTAATTGTATCCTGACCACGCTCGATTTTAGTCGCGGCGATGCCGTCCTTAAGCTTGCTCAACTCTCCCTCTAACTCTCTTGTTTTGATTTGTTCTTTGGCAACCGCATCGTTGGCTTCTACTTTGATTTTTACCATTTTGATTCCCAGTTCCGCTTTTATTTTGGACATTTCTTCAGCGTGAACTTTGGATTTTTCTTCAAATTCAGCCCTAACAACCGCGATAATTTCAATATAAGATTTTTCCTTTTCATTTATTTTTGTCTTCTCCCTGATTATCGCATCGCGAACCTTTATTCGCAGATTCGATATTTTTTCTTCAAATGCAGTCCTGGTATTAGAGGCTGATTTTTCCGCTTCAGCTTTGATTTTCGCGATATGTTCCTCGTAAGCGTTTGACTTGGCCTGCGATTCGGATGTGATTTTAGCGATAGTTTCTTCCGACTCCGCCTTAAATCTGACTATTAGCTCAACGGCCTCATTTGCTTTCGCTGTTTCTTTTGCGACTAATTCCTGTGATTCAGATTTAATCTTGGCAATAGCGTCATCAGCTTTTGCTTTTTCCTGCGATATTTCTTCTGCGAATTTAGATTTAGTATCCGCCAACAATTTGGCCGATTCAGCCTCAATCTGTAATATGCGTTCCTGATAATTCTTTTCTTTGGCTTGATATTCGGATTTTAACAGGGCGGCAGCATTTTCAGCTTCCGCTCTGATTTTCGCTACTTGTTCTTCATGATTTTTTTCTTTGGCCAAGTATTCAGAATTTAATATAGCGATGGCTTTTTCATTTTCTATGCTGATTTTTGCGAGTTGCTCTTCGTGAGCGTTTGATTTTGCCAGTGATTCGGATGTGATTTTAGCGATAGTTTCATCAGATTTTACTTTTTCTTGTGATAGTTCTTCTGCGAATTTAGCTTTAATATCCGCTAACGACTTGTTCGCTTCTGCTTCAACTTTTACTATCCGCTCCTCATAGTTTTTTTCTTTTGCGAGAGATTCAGCTTTAAACCCTGCGAGAGTATTTTCGGTATCCGCTTTAATTTTCGCAATCGCTTCGCCAGCCTTTACTTTTTCTCGTGATATTTCTTCTGCGGATATGGATTTAATATCAGATATTAACCGGGCGGATTCAGCCTCAATATCTGTAATTTGCTCTTGATAGTTTTTTTCTTTAGCAAGGGCATCTGATTTTAACGCAGTGACAGCCTCATCAGCTTTTGCTTTTTCCTGCGATATTTCTTCTGCGAATTTAGCTTTAACATCCGCTAACGATTTGTTCGCTTCTGCTTCAACTTGTGCTATCCGCTCCTCATAGTTTTTTTCTTTTGCCGAAGATTCAGAATTTAACCGAGCAATAGCATTTTCGTTTTCCGTATTTATTTTCGCTATCGCTTCTTCGTAGGTCTTTGACCTTACCTGCGATTCAGATTTAATCCTGGCAATAACATCGTCAGCTTTTGCTTTTTCCTGCGACATATCTTCTGCGAATTTAGCTTTAGTATCCGCTAACAATTTGGCCGATTCAGCCTCAATCTGTAATATGCGTTCCTGATAATTCTTTTCTTTGGTTTGGTGTTCGGATTTTAGCAGGGTAGCAGCATTTTCCGCTTCCGCTTTGATTTTCGCTACTTGTTCTTCATAATTTTTTTCTTTTGCGATAGATTCAGCTTTAACCCCTGCGAGAGTATTTTCGGTATCCGCTTTAATTTTCGCAATCGCTTCGTCAGCCTTTACTTTTTCGTTCGCTATCGATTCCTGCGATTGCTGTCTGACTTTGGCAAGCTCATCTGCAGCCTCTGCTTTAAATTTTGTCGCGGTCTGGTCAGCCTTCGCTCTTTCCTGCGATATTTCTTCTGCGAATTTAGATTTAATATCCGATATTAATTTGGCAGATTCGGTCTCGATATGCGTAATTTGCTCTTGATATATTTTTTCTTTGGCCGAGTATTCAGAATTTAATATAGCGATGGCTTTTTCATTTTCTATGCTGATTTTCGCAATCTGTTCCTCGTAAGCGTTTGACTTGGCCTGTGATTCGGATGTGATTTTAGCGATAGTTTCATCAGATTTCACTTTTTCTTGTGATAGTTCTTCGGCATATTTATATTTAGTATCCGCTAACAATTTGGCTGATTCAGCCTCAATATGTAATATGTGTTCCTGATGATTCTTTTCTTTGGTTTGATATTCGGATTTTAACAGGGCGGCAGCATTTTCAGCTTCCGCTCTGATTTTCGCGAGCTGTTCTTCATAATTTTTTTCTTTGGCGAGAGATTCAATTTTAAAACCTGTGATAGTGTTTTCGGTATCCGCTTTAATTTTCGCAATCGCTTCGCCAGCCTTTACTTTTTCTCGTGATATTTCTTCTGCGGATATGGATTTAATATCTGATATTAACCAAGCGGATTCAGCCTCAATATCTGTAATTTGCTCTTGATATATTTTTTCTTTTGCCGAGTATTCAGAATTTAATCGAGCGATGGCATTTTCATTTTCTGTGTTGATTTTCGCTATTTGTTCTTCATGATTCTTTTCTTTGGCAAGAGATTCAGAATTTAATATAGCGATGGTTTTTTCATTTTCTATGCTGATTTTCGCAATCTGTTCCTCATAAGCGTTTGACTTGGCCTGCGATTCGGATGTGATTTTAGCGATAACATCTTCAGATTCAGCCTTAAGCCTGACCGTCAAATCGGCAGCTTCATTCGCCCTTGTTCTTTCCTTTGCTATCTGCTCCTGCGTTTCCTGCCTAATACTTAATATCTCACCTGCGGATATGGATTTAATATCCGCTAACAATTTGGCTGATTCAGCCTCAATCTGTAATATGCGTTCCTGATGATTCTTTTCTTTGGTTTGATATTCGGATTTTAACAGGGCAGCAGCATTTTCAGCTTCCGCTTTGATTTTCGCTACTTGTTCTTCATAATTTTTTTCTTTTGCGAGAGATTCAGCTTTAACCCCTGCGAGAGTATTTTCGGTATCCGCTTTAATTTTCGCAATCGCCTCATCAGCCTTTATTTTTTCGTTCGTTATCGATTCCTGCGATTGCTGTCTGACTTTGGCAAGCTCATCAGCGGCTTCCGCCTTAAATCTCGTCGCGGTCTGGTCAGCTTTTGCTCTTTCCTGCGATATTTCTTCTGCGAATTTAGATTTAATATCTGATATTAATTTATCAGATTCAGTCTCAACTTGCGTAATCCGCTCTTTATAAGTTTTTTCTTTTGCCGAGTATTCAGAATTTAATCGAGTGATGGCATTTTCATATTCTGTGTTGATTTTCGCTATTTGCTCTTCATAAGCATTTGACTTGGCCTGTGATTCAGATTTAATTTTAGCGATAGTTTCATCAGATTTTACTTTTTCGTTTGCTATTGCTATTTTCGTATTCGATGACCTGTCTCCGGCTTCTGATTTAGCCTTGAGCTTGGCTATTGTTTTTATCAACAGCTTTGCAGTTTGCGGTTTGATTTTAAATGGCATCATAGCTATTTTTTTCCGCATAATCGATATATCGGCATTACACCTTTGAGACAAACGCTTCAGAAAGTTTTTTGCGGCGGAGTTTTCTCACTATCACCGAGATATTGTCATAGCAGACTATCTGGCCGCCCTCGACTGGTTTGCCGAGTTTCTGCACAACCCACTCGGCAAGCGATGGAATGCGTTCGGCGGATTCGCTCGCGGGCAATTCAAATCCAAGCGTCGATGCTACAACTTTCATCGAAACGCCGCCGCCGATAATCCAGCCGTTTCCGCAGGGCTGAACATACAAAGGCAGTTTGTCAAATTCATCTTCAATTTCGCCGACTAATTCCTCAATAATATCTTCCAGTGTAATCATTCCGGTCGTTTCCTTATTATCGGAAACAACAACGGCAATGTGTGCCTTTTCCTGCATCATTTCCGGCAGAGCCACAGACAACGGCGTATTGCCGGGAATGCGTTTTATCGGCCTGGTTATGCCGCGAATCGATGGATTCTCCGGATTCAGCTTGAGGGCGTTCATAATATCTTTGAAATTGAGGTAGCCGATAATAGTTTGCGGGTCGTCTTTTTTTTCGCACACCGGAAACCGCGTGTGCATATCCAAATGCGCCTTGACGAGAGCTTCCGTAAGCGTGTTTTCAACCGACATCGTGGAAATATCCGCCGCCGGCAGCATAATATCGGTTACCTTATGACGAGACAAGTGGGCGGCAGCAAGCACAATTTTTTCCTCGTGAGCGCCGATAAGCCGAGACATCCTGGCAATCGCGGCAGCGGCGGTCAATTCGTTAAGGCTCTGCTTATCATCGCCAGCGACATCCGCTCTGAACCTTTTCGGGCATAATTTCATAATTTCTTTTACGATAGTCTCAAAAAACGAAACCACCGGATTGCCGAACAGCGCTATCATTCTCATAACAGGCGAGAGCTTAAGACAAACCGACTCCCTGTTATTCAATGCGAACATCTTCGGCACAAGCTCGGCAAATATAATCGTGAACACGCCAAGTGGAATAACTATGCAGATAATCGAAATAATTTCCGCATAAAAATCGCTAATGCCCATTTGAACAAAATAAGGCGTGAACGTCTCGCGAGACCCCGCTCCGCCGGTCGCCGCGGCTATGGCGCCAGCAAAAGTAATGCCAAGCTGCACGACGGCGAGGCTCGCCTCCATTCTGTCTTTCATATAAGCGGCTTCTTCTGCGCCTTTTTTCTTCTGATGGCAGAGCGACAGAAGCCTTGCTCGCGAAATCGACGCAAGCGACATTTCATACGCGGCAAAAACCGCGTTGACAAACAGCATCAGAAGAATAACGATTATTTCAAAACCAAAACTCATTTCATCTTTCTATAATTCAGCTTCTTGATATTTCATAAATCTTTTTGCAATCGGTCAGAAGTTTTTCAAGCCATTCAATCGGCATTATCGTTGCCGCGTCCGATTTGGCGTTTTTGTAATCGGTATGAACTTCCAAAAATAATCCGTCTGCTCCGGCAGCAACAGCGGCCTTTGCCAAAACAGGCGACATTTCCCGCATTCCGCCGGATGCATTGCCAAGTCCGCCCGGCCGCTGTGTGCTGTGGGTAGCGTCAAAAATTACCGGACAGCCCAGCGACTGCATAGCGGGTATAGCGGTCATATCGTTGACTAATCTGTTGTAGCCGAAAAATGTGCCGCGCTCGGTAAGCATAATTTTATCGTTGCCGCTCGACCGAATTTTTTCGACGGCGTTTTTCATTTCCTCCGGCGACATAAATTGTCCCTTCTTGACGTTGACGGCCTTGCCGGTTTGTCCGCAGGCCAAAAGCAAATCCGTCTGCCTGCACAAAAACGCCGGTATCTGAAGACAATCAATGACCTGGGCGGCAATCGCAGCCTGTTCGGGACTGTGAATGTCCGTGAGCAGCGGCATTCCTGTTTGTTTCTTTACCTCGGCCAAAACATCAAGACCCTTTTCAATTCCAACTCCTCTGAAACTGTCTATACTGCTGCGGTTGGCCTTATCGAAGCTCGCTTTGAAAATTATTCCTATTTTCAGCCGCTGTGAAATTTCTTTCAGCCGGCCGGCAATATCGAGACATATTTGTTTTGATTCGATTACACAGGGGCCTGCGATAACAAATAAACCGCTATCGGACTCAATTTTTATATCGCCAATTTTAAACATATAATGCTCCAGTAAAGAAAATCAAAAAAATCTCGTGGTTGTCTGCCATTTCGAGCTTTATCAGAGCCGCGACAGTAATGGAGCGGTCAATAAAATCTCATCGCCGACAGGCGATTCCACAACTTTTCACTTTTCACTTTTAGTTTTTAACTTATCTCATTCAAATATCCTAAATATTCTTCTTTTCATTCCTATCGGTTTGCTGTGCGGCGGAATCAAAACCTTAACCGCCTGCGGCATTATGCTTATCTCAAGCGGCATCGCAGGGCCGGGGTCGCCGTCAAGTTCGGTTTCCATTTTGACATCGGAATATATTTTAATTTTTTTGCACTGCCTGTAAATAACATTTTTGCTTTTGCGATGACTCTTAAAAACTGTCATAAGAGAATGGTACAGCAGCGCCGGCCTGTTATTGCATTTGTAGATGCAAATATCCAGCAGGCCGTCGCCGTAGTCGGCCTTTTGCAGAATCGGCAAACCGACCGCATATCGCGAGATACTGCCGAATATCGCAAGGCCGCGGTCGTCAAAAATAACCTCGTCGTCGGCTTCTACCGTGAATTTCGGAAAATCGTATTTCATAAACGACTGAAAAATCGGCATAAAATAGTGCAGATGCGTGATGTTGCCTTTTCGCCGTGCGTCAACAAGTTTTACAACATCGCCATCGAAGCCGATGCCGCCAACCGATGTGAAAAACCTGTCGTTTGCTTTGCACAAATCCAAAGGATGCAAAATCCAGGCTTCAAAAACTTTCACCGCGGTTTTGAAATTAAATTTGTAGCCTAATTCGTTTGCCAGCAGATTTTCCGTTCCGCAGGGCAAAAGCATAAGGGGCTTGTCGCTGCCTTCGAGGCCGCTTACAGTTTCGCGAATCGTGCCGTCGCCGCCGGCCACGACAACCAACTGGCAATCATACTTTACCGCAGCGTCCGCGGCGATTTCTTTGGCGTGATTCTGATGTTGAGTGTAATGAATCTGAAGTTTGAAATTTTTCTTTTCTAAGTATTCAATAAATCTGCACGCAAGCTGCTTTTCGCACCTTGCGCCCGCTCTGGGATTTATTATCAGCGTAATATAGCCTGTGTCTGGATTCATTATTTTGTATCGAATGAAATAGTTCTGCTTTTAATGCCCGCTTTTTTTATCGCTTCTTCAATCAGATGAGCGTAGCTTTGCGGAATATGCGAAAAATTTTCAAGACCAAGCTGCTTTTGAACTTTTTCAATCTGCTCATCGCTGGGGCCTTCAATTTCTATGAACTTTCCGAGCATCGGCAACTCGTCCAGCGCGACTTTGCAATCCGCAAAATCCCAGAGGCTGCGTTTTTTTTCTATTGTGAGCCTTATCTTATAGCCGAGGTGGGTAAAAAGCTCGGCCAATTCCTCGGCCTTTTCAATCTTTATGCCGATTTCCCTGCGGGTTTTGAAACGATGATTCTCGCGCGCGCCTTTGTAAGTCAGCTCAATCGCCTGACCGATGTGATTTTTATGCCTTCTTATCCGCAGACAGCGGTCAGATTTCACAAGTGAATCCTGCGAATCGTCATAATAGTCGTCAGCCTGAACAAAATCGCCGTCAAATTTCGCGCCAAGAGCCTTGAGCTTTTCAATCACAGACTCAAAACCTTCAACTTTCAGCTTTATTTCAATTTCAAGAGCCATGCTATTCCCTATCTCCTAAACCCTATCCCCTATATTACAATATTCACAAGTCTTGACTTTATCACGATTACCTTTTTAATTTCTTTGCCGGCAATCGCGGAGATGACTTTCTCGCAGGCCAATGCCTTTTGTTTTATAAACTCATCGTCAGCGTCCGCGGGAACGACAATTTTATCCTTTATCCTGCCCAAAACCTGAACGGCTATTTCAATTTCCTTTTCCGCAGCTAATTCCTCACTGTACTTCGGCCAGTTCTCATAAGCGAGCGTTTTGCTGTGGCCGAGCTTTTGCCAGATTTCCTCCGCTATGTGCGGCGAAAACGGCGCAAGCAGCAGAACAAAATCCTCAATCGCTTTTCTCGGCAGGGCAGAGAGTTTGCCGATATGATTTACAAAAATCATCATTTGGCTGATTGCGGTATTGAAACGGAAATTGTCAATATCGCCGCCGACTTTTTTAATCGTCTGATGCAGCAGCCTTTGCATTTTTTCGTCAGCCTCGATGTCGGAAATGATATTTTTGATGCTGCCGGTTTCGTCAATCACCGTTCGCCAGAATTTGCACAAAAAGCGATGAACGCCCTCGACACCCTGCATATTCCAGGGTTTCGTTGCTTCCAGCGGCCCCATAAACATTTCATACAGCCGCATAGAATCGGCGCCGTAATCGGTAATCACCTTGTCGGGATTGACGACGTTGCCGCGAGATTTGCTCATCTTCTGGCCGTCTTCGCCGAGAATCATTCCCTGATTTATAAGTTTCTTGAATGGCTCCGGCGTGCTTACATAACCGAGGTCGAAAAGCGTCTTATGCCAGAATCGCGAATAAAGCAAATGCAGGACCGCGTGTTCCGCTCCGCCGATGTATAAATCAACCGGCATCCAGTATTTTTCTTTTTCTTTCGACCATGCGGCATCGGAATTTTGCGCGTCTAAATACCGCAGATAATACCAGCAGCTTCCCGCCCATTGCGGCATTGTATTGGTTTCGCGTCTTGCGGTCGTGCCATCGGACAGTTTGACATTTACCCAATCGGTAATCATCGCAAGCGGCGGTTCACCATTGCCGGACGGCTTGAAATTGTCGGTTTCAGGCAGAGTGAGCGGCAGTTGCTTTTCATCGAGAGCAGTTATGCCGCCATCGGAATGATGCAGAATCGGGAAAGGCTCGCCCCAATAACGCTGACGTGAAAACAGCCAATCACGCAATTTGTAATTGACTGCTTTTTTGCCGAGCTTATTTTCAGCAAGCCAGCCTGTAATTTTTTCTTTGAATTCTGCGGTTGAAAGGCCGTTAAATTTTTCGCTGTTGATAGCGATGCCTTCGCCAACGAAACAATATTCGCCTTTTTCGATTTTTGCGGCTAATTCCTTATCGCCCGCAGGCTCGACAACAGGAATAATCGGCAGATTGAATTTTTTGGCGAATTCAAAATCTCTTTCATCGTGAGCGGGAACGCTCATAATCGCGCCTGTGCCGTAGCTGATGAGAACATAATCGCTAATCCAAATCGGCGTTTTGTTGCCGTTGACGGGATTGATTGCGTACGCTCCGGTAAATTCGCCGGTCTTGTCTTTGGCAAGGTCAGTCCTGTCCATATCGCTCTTGCTTTGAGCTTTCTTTTTATAATCCGCAATCGCAGATTTTTTATCCGCTGTGGTAATTTCATCAACAAACGGATGTTCGGGCGCGAGTACCATATACGTTGCGCCGAAAAGAGTATCAGGCCGAGTGGTAAAGACAGTTATTCTTTTATCGCTGCCGGCAATTTTAAAATCGACTTCCGCGCCGATGCTCTTGCCGACCCAGTCGGTTTGCAGTTTTTTGATTGAATCAGGCCAATCGACCAATTTTAAATCGTCCACGAGCCTGTCCGCGTATTTTGTAATTCGCAGCATCCACTGCCTCATAGGCTTTCGGATTACCGGATGTCCGCCGCGCTCGCTTACGCCGCCGATAACTTCTTCGTTGGCCAAAACCGTTCCAAGTTCAGGACACCAGTTGACAGCCACTTCGGCCTCATAAGCCAGCCGATTGTCGTCTATATATTTTCTTTTCTGCGATTCGGTCAAACCTGTCGGGATAGGCAAATCCTTAATCGGCTTTGCCTTTTGCTCTTTCGCATCGAAGAAACTATTGAAAAGTTTAAGAAAAATCCACTGCGTCCATCTATAATATTTTTCATCAGTGGTATCGACCTGCCTGTCCCAATCGTAGGAAAACCCCAGCGATTTAATTTGCCTTCGCATATTATCGATGTTCTTCTGGGTTGTTTGAGCAGGATGTGTGCCTGTCTGAATCGCGTACTGCTCGGCGGGCAGGCCGAACGCGTCCCAGCCGATTGGATGCAGCACGTTAAAATTTTTCATCCTCTTATAACGCGCAACGATGTCGCTTGCCGTATAACCCTCCGGATGTCCGACGTGCAGTCCCTGCCCGGATGGATAGGGGAACATATCCAAAACGTAGTATTTCGGACGCGTTTTATCGCTGTCGTCAGCGGCGAATGTCTTGTTTTGCTCCCAAAACGTCTGCCACTTTTTTTCGATTTCGTTGAAGTTGTAAAATCCCTTGTTTTCTTCCATTTTTTTAGTGTCCAGAATGAGGGCAGGAGCCGCTTGACGGGCAGGTATGGCATTTGCCGCCGTCAGAGGGGTTTTTAACGTGAGCCGCGAAGGCTGAAAATTGTTTGGCTAATTTTTTCCCGCCGCAATGTGAGCAGGTATGTTCCGATTTGGAGTCGGCTTTTTCCAGAAATTCGCTGATTTTTCCGCATTTTTCGCATTTATATTCAAAAATCGGCATAAATAACTCCGTATAATTAGAAACCCGATAGTATATCTCGAAATGCGGTTGTGGCAAGGAAAACATTGATTATCGGCGTTGATGGGCATCGGCAGCCTTTGATTTTCGACAAAATTAGGGGTTTTCAGCTTCAGTTTAATATGTATAATGCCCGAAGCGGTATTTATAGCGGAAGCATATAATTTTTTTAGGTAATTCGGATGTCGGTTGATATTTGCGATAAGTCAGTTGTCGAATTAATTCATAAAACCTCTCAAACTATCGGCGTACCGATAGGCGGCGGACGAATCCGGCGAACCTCGTCACGGTTTTGCCTCGGAGTTGAGCATGGCGATTACAACGGAACGGAGCTTTTCGGAGTTGGAACAGACCGCTTCATCTGGCTTGCATACCGAACAAACGACAAAGGCCGAGTAAGGCTTTTCAGCCAAAATTTTCCAGGCGATGGCGTTGTCGATTTCGATTTGGCCGATATCCCCGCTCCGCAATCGTCGTCGATTGCGCACAACTGGGCGCGTTTTGTTTATGGCGTATTATACGTTCTGCGGCGCGAAGGATATAAAATCGCCAAAGGCATTGATGGTATTGTTTATGGCAACATACCCGGCGGCGGAATGTCGCGTTCCGCTTCGTTGACGCTGAATCTCATTTTATCCATTTTTGATGCCAACGGCATTGCCGCAAACGACCAGATGCGAATCGTCGATTTGGCTCAAATGGTCGAAAACGACTACATCGGCTCGCCCTGCGGCAAACTCGACCAGATTATGATACTCTTTGCCAAAGAAGGCCTCGGCACGCATTATAACCCCGCCGCACGGTCGGTCAGCTATATTCCTTTGGGCGGTGGCGCGGCTGATTTTCGTCTTGTCAGCCTCGACACCGGCACGGTTCGGCCTGGACTGGAGAAATCAACCTACCGCATCCGACGTGCCGAATGCGAAGAACTTGTATCGCTGCTGCAAAAGGCCGGCTATAAAATTTCCAATCTTGCTGATATAAAAGATTCTGCGACGTATGAAAAAATAATAACGCAATTTCAGTCGAGCCATTTCGCGTTGTGCCGCCG
>Ga0209417_1005123_pt1 | contig 14768 bp, 14 predicted proteins | sample RifGroF2_FD_184002 | JGI IMG/M metagenome (GOLD analysis project Ga0209417, IMG submission 184002) | Groundwater microbial communities from Rifle, Colorado, USA - Groundwater F2 (SPAdes) (version 2) | ecosystem: Environmental > Aquatic > Deep subsurface > Groundwater | place: Rifle, Colorado... | reverse complement strand
TGCGACTTTACAGATTTTATCGTGCGCACGTGCTGACAATCCAAACTCGATCATCGCGTTCTTCAGCATCATTTCGGCAGCTTCCCCAAGCTCGCAGAATTTTGTTACCTGTTTGTGTGTCATTGTGGCATTTGTTGTAGTTTTTTTCTCGCCGAATCGTTTTCGCTGAATATCTCTTGCCTCGATCACCTTCTCCCTTACTTGGGCGGAACTTGTGGAATTTTCTTTAGAACGCAATTTGCTGAACGTAACGCTCGGAACTTCAATATGAATATCGATTCTATCAAGCATCGGGCCGGAAATTTTCGCCATATACTTTTCAATTTGATTCGGTGAACATTTGCATTTCTTCTGGTCGGAGCCAAAATATCCGCACGGACACAGGTGCGGCACAGAACTTACAATTTCTTACGCATATATGTCCATATTTACCAAAGACTTATAGTTTCAGCTGTAAAATGGAAACGAAAATATTTGCCCCTTCGTATCCATCCTCCCGACCCTTAATAACTTTAGGAGACCATGTTCTAAAGAGACGCCTGGATTTGAAACTCGACCGACAACAGACTGCCGAAATAATTGGCACAGATAAGTTATCCATAGCAAACTGGGAACATAATCGTTCTGGGCCAAGGCCAAGGTATTTACCTAAAATAATCGATTTCTTAGGATACACTCCCAAAGATTTATTTACACCCAATACTTTTGGCGAAAAAATTCGTGTTTATCGCCAAATGCATGGTCTTACTCAAAAAGAAATGGCAGATAAAATTGGCATAGATGAAGGTACAATAAGGTATCTCGAAAAAGAAAAACACGTACCTACAAAAAAATTGATAACGAAAATAACAACACATATTGAAGAGGCTGAAAACTCAGAATCAACAATCATTACAACAGAATGAGAGCAAAATCTTAAAAAAAATACCTCTCCCTATCATACGTGTCCGATGTATCCTGCAATCGATACGAAGGTCATTTTGCAGCAGCTTACGCTATCTGGGCAGATTCTGACAGAGCATTATTTTTTTTACTCTTTGATGTATTCAATGGTATGATTTTCTCGCAGTTTATCTGACTCTCTATAAAAATGCTTATTTTACTCACATCTTCTAAAAAGTCATTATGCGTAACTGCAAGTAAGGAAAAATCTGCTGTTAGATCAACCGAAGCACCCTTTTTAAGTGCTTTAATGTCGTGACTGATTTGAGGATGAATGCTCTGAGAAACGGTTTCTTTATCCGCATTAAAATAAACCGTTAATGACTCTATATTTTTCTCTCCTGTATTTTTAAGTTGTATAGTAGCTTTTTTAATCGTATCAGTCCAAATGAAACTCGATTTAGTTAAAGTTAGATATTGACAATCATCTGAAAACACAATCATTAGCGTTCTTTTCATTCCTGAAATCCTCAAAAAAAAGATACTCACATTTTGGAAAAATAGAAAAATCCTATAAAACTTAAATTATAACACGGTTATGAGTTAATGTAAAACAAAAAGGTTATGAAAATTGCTGATATATAGGTCTAAGAGTGATAAAATCTTTACTGATTTATTTATTTTAATTTAAATAGGAAAAAAACTAAAATGCAGAGATATTGAGCTTTCCACATTTGTTATAAAATTATTAAGCAACCTCAACCTCAAATGAATTTCTATCGAAGATATGAGTCAAACATTTGTTTAGGTTTTGAAAATTCAATAAAGTTAAGTTTTATTGGCCTCTATGTTATTATCTTTACTGTTCGTAGCAATTATTGGGATGTTGACCTTTGTTTTACCTTCAACATGTATGATTATTTTGTTAACATCTGCTAAATACTTATTGTGTGGTTGGGAAAGAGAAGTAAAATCTGCTGTAAAATCAATTGAATCGTCTTTTTTTAATTCATTTGTAGTATGAGTAATGTGGGGCAGAGAGTTTTCTGACATAATATCTTTTTCAAGGTCAAAATCGATTTCTATGGGGCCTGTGTTTTGGGTCCCGATATTTTTGATTTGTACGATGATTTCCTTTTTACTATTGGTCCAGGTAAAATCAAATTTTGTTAATGTTAGCTTTGAGCGGGTATTTGGAAAGAATGTCATCAACAATGTTTTCATAGTGGAACTCCTAACAAAGGGGTCATCTTGCAGATTGTACATTTGAAGTAAGGTACTCTGTGTACAAAACTCCCCACAAAAAAATATCGAGAAGCAAAATTACAAATTGCATAATTATATTATATATCGAATATATTTTATTGAAAACTATAATAATTTTAAGATATACAAAACAAAATAAATAATTTTTTCTTTAGCTTTACCCATTTTTATATATTATTTAAGATAAATAAGTTGTAATTTTATTTATCTTCACTAATTTACCTTAGAATTAACAATGAACGCTCATACCGATTTAATCTAAACCAAACATTTGATTGATGTTATATAGCTATTACATTGTTGTATTATATTATGATAAAATTGCTTAAATGATCGACAATTATCACCGAAAGCGACTTCTGCAAAATTTCAATTACAGATTGAAACAACTGTGGAACTGCAGTTTGCCATTGGTATTGTGAACCAGAATGTTGAACCTTTATCTGGTTCGGATTCTACAGCTATTTTGCCTCCATGGCGTTCAACTATTTTCTTGCATATCGCAAGACCAATACCGGTGCCTTCATAATCACTTCTTGAATGCAGACGCTTGAACATCACAAATATAGCTCCATGATATTCTGGTTTTATACCTATGCCGTTATCTGATACTTCTATTCTTAGCATTCCATCAGCAGCGAATTTAGATGTCAACGTTATATGAGGCTTATTATCTTTCTTTTGATACTTTATGCCATTGGCTATAAGGTTCTGCATAAGCTGGCGCATCTGACCAGGATCAGCTTCTACAAGCGGTAAAGATTGTGGTATTTCTATTGTAACTTGTTTTTCCTGTAAAACCACTGAAAGTTCAATTTGTTGCAATTGTTTGACGATTTCATTTAAATCGATAATTTGCGTTGATGGTGTCTTAGAGCTTACTCTTGAGTAAACGAGCAATTCTTCAATCATTTTATTCATTCGTTGTGCACCATCTAACATAAAATACAAATTGTCAGAGTCATCACTTGCAAGTTTGTTTTCAAGTGATTTTTTTAGCATCGCTCCAAACAAAGTGATTTTTCGAAGTGGTTCACGTAAATCATGTGATGCAATATAGACAAAGTTCTTGAGTTCACTATTGGCTTCTTCGAGCTTACTTATGGCATTGGCTAGTTCGGTATTAAGCTTTTGAATCTTTTCTTCTGCCTTTTTGTGTTCAGCCATTTCTGTGTTGAGGTTTTCAATTGATGTAGTTCTTTGCTGCAAATCAGTAGTCATTTTGTTAAAAGATGCGGCAAGTTGCCCCAACTCATCGCCGGATTCACATGGAATTTTATATGTTATATTTCCATTCCCGATTTTCTCAGTAGCTTTAGAAATTTTTATTATAGGTTGTAACACATGCCGCCATAAAAGGGCGACTACCGTTAAATAAATTGTTAAACTGAATAATATTGCTGCGTAAATAAATTTCTTACGAAATTCTGGAAGCAATTTAAGTACCTCTTCCTTTGGAAGCATTATGCCATAATACCAATTGAGAAAATCCAACTTTTTAGCCAAAAAATAATTTGTATGATCTCCTATTTTTAGACGGATGAGTTTTATTTGATTTTGTGAAACAGTCTGTTCTAATGCTGCGGACATTTCGTTGGAGATTTCTTTGTTAGTATTTTGATGAAGAGGCGCATTCATTTTAGCTTGTACAAAAAGTTTATCGATGTAATCAGGATGTACAACAATATTTTTGTTTGAATCGAATATAAAACTGTATCCGGTATTGATGTATCTTTCTTTGACCACATCTGTGTATATATCATCCAGAATTATGTCATGACCTATAATGCCCAGAAATTCATCTTTGATATACACTGGGATTATAAGGCTAGTCATCCAGTGTTTCCAAATTGAATCATAATAAACCTGTGACCAGCGAGCCTCTCTTTCCGGGTTGTGTTGAGGATCTCCGATGTAATAAAATTCATCTTTTTGGAAATTGTGATCTGGTTCAATTTCCAGAGACCAGTCTTTCGGATAAATACGAATCAAATGTTGTTTGGTAATCAGGTACATATTGAATACCGTCCCTTTGATGCCTTTGGCATAATCCTCAAAACAGCCTTCCGTGGCGAGAATAATTTTTTTTATCTCATCATCCAAAGGGGTTTGATTGGAAAGGAATATCGCTGATATATCATCATTATCAAATGCTTTTAAATTAGTTCGTAGAGCGCCATCTATATATTGATATCGTTTTTCAAAATTTGTTAGGTCATTTTTGGTTTGTTCATAAGTTAATTTTTTTGCTATGAATTCAGCCGATTTTATACCTATCTGTTTCCTTGCCATCATATAATCGTTGATTTGTTTGGTTTCTTCAATGGCAATTATTTCTATATAATTTTCAGCATTTCGAATAACTTGATCCTCAAAAATTCGTTGCATTACAAATCCCGTCAGCAGGAATAGAGGAAATAGTACTATTGTCAGATTGATTATAATTTTCTGTGCCAGATTAAGATTTATTTTTTTCATCTGAAATCCCTCTATCATAGCCTTGTTATTTTTTATCTACGGTAATACAAACCTTGTTTTCATTCGTGATTAAAACTATTTTTTAAATAATAAAAAATGGTTTTATTCTGATTTTTTGTTGATTAAACAAGAACGGTTTTTGAAAGAAATCTATCAATGTTTTTACCTTTGAAACTACTTAAAAACCGAGATTGTATTAATTTCTGCAGTAAAATGAATATTTGTTTAAAGATCCCTCTTAACAACATTTTTCCATTAGCTCTTATCGACTGTGTTATTATAAAACTTAAAAAAAATATTATAAAAATTAAGAAATAATTATAGGCTCTTTCAAAAACTGGATTGCATGTAATTTAGGCGAATATTTGTCTTATTAAGCACATTCCAATTATTATAATAGCATGACAGATGGAGGTAGAAGGAATATATTGTTTAGTCCTCAGCAGGTATGTTGTAAAGCCTTATAATTCAATTCTTAGCAATGTATTAAATTTGAAACGGCTTACAAAAACAAGTCGAGATCAAATCGGAACTCTTAACAACTGTTTTGTAACAAATTCTTTAAATCTTAAATGTATTAATAAAATTTAAAATTATTTATTTAAGTTTTATGGTAAAGCGTCGATAAGAGTTAATGGGAAAATGTTGTTAAGAGGGATCTTTAAACAAATATTCATTTAACTGCAGAAATTAATATAATCTCTGTTTTAAGGTACTTCAGATGAAAACATTATTAATGGCCTTTTTTCCTACATTCGTTCAATCTTATGTTAACAAAATTGGATTTTGTCTGGACCGATATAACAAAAGAGATTGTTGTACAAATAAATAATACGGATAAAGTTTGATGTTGAAAGAGCTTTTGGAATTTCTCAGTCACATGTCCATCGTATAGAGAACATCAAAAAAGATGTTTCAGTTAATTTGACTGTGGATTTCAATGTGTTCGAACAAATGAATTATAATTATTTAAAAGATGTTGTGAGATTAAAGATTTATGTTGAGGGTATTCAGAAAATAGTTTTCTAGCTATTTCTGCTGATAGCAAAAAATTTAGTTGTTTGAGTCATTAAAAGTTATGTGAATTATTTTACGTAATAAATGATAAATTTATTATGTTAAAATTGACTGCAGGTTTTAGAAAAAGTGCTTATTAAGTTGTGGTAGTAGCATCAGCCAATGAAGGAGTTTTATGTGGATAAATCATTAGCAAAATATAATAACTGGTTTAATTATTCATTATCAGAGCTAATGAATAATATTGAACAAAAAAACCAAATTATTCTCAAAAAACATTTGCCAGATTTGCAACTACTACTGGATAAAATGGTAAATATAAATAAGGAAAATAATTCCTTGCTTATAGCTTTGCGAGAAGCTTTTACGACTTTAAAAATTGAAATTGACGTTCATTTTGCAGGAGAATGGCAATTACTTACTCCCTATATTCGTGAAATTGATTCATATCAAAAGTATGGTGGAGTTAAGCCTGTAACTTCGTTAAGCGGCATAAAAGACATAGCTAATTTGATAGAATATGAGCATGATTATGTTGAAAATACTTTATTGAAAAATATAAGTAATATAACGTCGAATTATCAGATTTCAGAGGATACGAACGATGCGATTAAAATTCTATATGACAAATTCAAAGAGCTTAAGGAAGAAATCAGCGGACACATTCATTTGGTAGCTGATGTTCTTTTTCCTAAGGCTGTCGAATTAGAGACTCTTATTATTCATGAAATATGTTAAATCAAAAGAAAACGAATAAAGTTTTTAAGGTTAATAATTTTTATGAAACTAACGGGCGAAGCAATTGGTTCCTCGTTGCATCGCCTTTTAAAGAAGCAGTTGGTGAAGGAATAATTGTTTATATAGTTTAGCAATGTTATAACCAGCTTAGCAAAACTGAAGAAAATTAACATTTCTATCATAGGTAATTGAAATGGAACAGAAATACATTAAATATGCTAATAAGAAAATTCATATGCTTATAATTGTTCCTGTGGCGATATCAATTTTATTGCTTTTAACTTGCGCTATCAACAGTCTGTACACAATGCAGCAAGGATATTTAATTTCAAAAATACATGAACTTTTTAACAGTGCCGAAAAATCTTTTTATGGACAAGTAAATAAAGATGCTATGGGTATTCGTGGGATATTAGACTTTGTAAAACAAGAAAAGAAGCTTCAATATGTATGGCTTTCATGTGATCGTCAACTGTTACTAAGTTATTCAGAGTCAATTTTTAAAAATATTGAATCCGAGTATGCCATAACGCATTTTTATTTTTACAATACAGAAAAAATTAACTTTTTGCAAGTTCACCAGCCTCTGCGATATGGAGATCACATCGACCGTCTTACGCTTGATAATGCCGCTAAATATAAAAAGACAACTTGGGGAATTGAATTAGGACCGATGGGTACAGTTAGTTTGCGTGCTGTCGAGCCATGGTTTATTAATGGTTCCTTTGTTGATTATTTAGAAATGGGTAAAGAGATTTCACATATTATGCCAGAACTCAATAAAACCTTCCAAATTGAATCATTTACTATTATTGATAAAAGTTATCTTAACAGTATTCAATGGGAACAGGGTATGCGCATGCTCGGATTCAGTAGTGACTGGGATACGTTTAAAGCTTACGTTGCTATTGATTCTGATTCGGCTGGGTTGCAAAATGCAATTGCTAAAATCATAACGCAAAGACAAAGTCGGAATGAAAAAATATATTTGAGTTTCGGATAAAAGAAAAAAATATTATTTGGGGTTTATTCCTCTTATTGATGCTGGAGGAAGGTGCTTTGGCGATATTGTTATTATAAAAGATATTACTTCTGAAAAGGCAGCGATAAAAGTTCTTACATTTGTTATCACGATATTCGGCAGTGTGGTGGGTGGATTTTTGCTGATAGTGTATGATTTATATGTTCGACGAATTGGAAGCAAACTCAGCGAAACATATTCTGAATTAAAGAAGTAAATAAAAAGACGCACATAAACTGAAATTCGGCTTAATAAGGCATATGTTCAGATGGAGAGTAAAGTTAGTGAGCAAACTTTAGAATTAGGTAAACGAGGTTGCCATGCAAAAGAAAACCGACGAATCGTTAATAAATTTCAACAAACAGCTTGAAAATACCATTCAAAAGCTAACTATTGCCAACTATGAACTTAGTGAATTTACTCGAATAGCAGTTCATGATTTAAAAACTCCTTTGCGAGCAATCGGAAGTCTGGCAGGAATAGTGTATTCTGGATATGGCGATAAACTTGATTCCCAAGGCAAAGAACTGCTCAGTAAGATAGTTTCACGAAGTATCCGAATGGATAGACAACTTAGTAGTATTTTAAGATATTCTGAAATCCACCGCAGTAACCATGATCATTCTGTTAATCTGAATATTTTGTTGCATCAAATGATAAGTGAGCTTTCATTAACTGTAGATATTGAAATCATCATGGACAATGAACTCCCTGTCATTATTTGCGAAAGTGATCTTATGGAGCAACTTTTTACATGTTTGCTTGATAATGCTATAAAGTTTATGGATAAACCAAAAGGTTACATCAAGATTGGCTGTTTACAGCAGGAATATCTCTGGCGGTTCAGGATAAGCGATAATGGCCCAGGAATTGAAAGTAAGTATTTTGATAAGATTTTCAAGGTTTTCCAGAAGTTTGCCCGATTTGATGATGCTGAATCTACAGGCATAGGCCTTCCAATTGCGAAGAAGATCGTCGAATTATATGGTGGTAAAATCTGGGTTGAATCCGAGATTGGCAATGGAAGTACATTTTTCTTTACAATTCCAAACCAGCAGAAATACGTAGAAACTCGTGCTCTTCTTACGCACGCTTTTAATTGAAACTATTGCCAAGAGTAGTCGTTTGAAACAGAAACATGTTCAAGAACTTTTAATTCGCGAACTTTATGTTCTCGGCTGAATCAATTGTCACGTTTACTATTTTCCTTATCGTAAATACAAATTTTTATATGAGTAAGTCGCTAAATGGTGTGTAGAATATTTACCTTTGTTTTATAAATATTCACTTTATACAAGAAAAAGATGGAATGATAGAATTGAATTTGATGAAGCCGAAAATGCCTTAGAGAAAAAAACGGGTCCCTGCTATGCCATTTGTGATGAGAGCAAAAAGACATGCATTCTCAGCCACTTTATTCAAAAACATTTTATAAAATTGAATGATTGTCTTTTCTAGTCGAATTTGAGGAAATATAATCCTGTTGTTTGCCTTCAACATGTATAATTATTCTGTTTGCATTTATTAAGTAATCATTATTGGGTATTGGAAATGAATTAAAATCAGCAACTAATTTGACTGAATTGCCTTTCTTAATATCTTCTATGTCATATGAAATTTGAGGAGGAATAGAATCAAATGAATCTTCCCCTTCTACTTCAAGATTAACACTCAAAGGACCTGAATTCTGATCGCCGGAGTTCTCTATTTGTATAAAAACCTTCTTTTTACAAACAGTCCAGATATAATTTAATTTTGTCAAGGTAAGCTGTGAAAGTGTATTAGGAAAAACCGTCATTAGCAGCGTCTTCATCATAAGACTCCTTAAGCAAAGGAACCACTTTACAGATTATTAAAATAACTATAATGGCTTTGAATGACTTTTGTTGAAGTTGACGCCCCTAAAAAACGAATTAAACTCTTTCGCTCTCACACTAGTAATTATCGGAACATATTATTAAAAAACTTTAAAAATTAATTTTCCTACTATTTTTAGATGAAATAATTTTATTTGTTTATTTTAACCATTTCTTCACATTTAATGGACATCTCTAGTTCAATTGCTTAGGCAAAAGAATATTATTCATCAAAAGAAAATGTTCGATTATTTTTTCTTCAAGCTTTTCAAATGCCTCATAAATCTTATTAACTTTATCTGATGTATTTTTTGAAATTTGACAATCCGTCCTTATGTTTATAATACTCCCCAAAAACTGGGCGCATAATTAAGATGGATTTGCCGCCTGAGACGATAACTATTTCAGGAGGCAAATTATGCAAAACAAGAGACGTAATCACACGGCTGCTTTCAAGGCTCAAGTAGCCATGGCAGCAGCAAAAGGCGACAAAACCATCGCCGAGTTGGCAAGTGAATATCAGGTTCATCCGACACAGATTACGCAATGGAAAAACCAACTGCTTCAGTCGCTGCCGGAATTATTTTCCCGAAGGCGGCAAAACGACCAGGAGCATCAGGATGAATTGACGGCTCAACTATATCAGCAAATTGGCCAGTTGAAAGTTGAACTTGACTGGCTCAAAAAAAAATCTGGTCTTGACACTTGAGCAGAAACGAATGGCTAGGGGTATAGTGACATATGTATGTCACTGTCTTATAAAATTGTTTATACTTTTATCTATTTTAATTTAACACAGGGCACATAGGAAAAATAAACAATATTCCAAATAAAAATCTTTTTAATGGCAACATCTTAAAAGAATCATTTTCAGCTTGTAGAACCCAAAGTTGAAATTCTAATCATTTCGTCAAACTATGACTTTTAAGGTTTCAGTAATAGCATTTTGCATGTTTACCGTCTTTATGGTAAACCAAAATGTAGAACCTTTATCAGGTTGAGATTCAACCCCTAATTGACCTCCGTGACGTTCAACTATTTTCTTGCATACCGCAAGACCAATACCAGTGCCTTCATATTCGCTTCGTGAATGCAGACGCTTGAACATCACAAATATGGAACTCTGATATTCAGGTTTAATGCCTATACCATTATCGCTAACAGCTATTTTTACCATACCATTAGCGGCGGGCTTTGATGTTATTGTTATACAGGGCCTGTTATCTTTTTTCTGATATTTTATACCATTTGCTATGAGATTCTGCACGAGCTGACGAATCTGGACTGGATCACCTTCTATTAATGGCAGAATTTCTGGTACTTCAATAATAGCCTGCTTTTCCTCAAGCAATACAGACAGCTCAAGATTCTTAATTTGTTGAACTATTTCGTTAAGATTAATTTTTTGAGCAACTTGCGATTTAGTGCTTACCCTTGAATAAGCAAGGAGGCCTTCTATCATTTGTGTCATTCGGTTTGCTCCGTCAATCATATAATTGAGATTCTCTGCGTCAGCTTCGTCAAGTTTCCCATTCAGAGATTTTTCGAGCATAATACCGAATGCCGAAATTTTCCGTAGCGGCTCTCTCAAATCATGTGAAGCAATATATACAAAATTCTTAAGTTCCTGATTGGCTTCTTCAAGTTTTTTATTCAGGCTTTTCATCTCATCTTCCGCCTGTTTGCGTTCGGTAATATCGTGATAAGCTCCTAAAACACCGATTATATTTCCCTGCAAATCAATCAGCGGCACCTTGCTTGTTCTTAACCATATTTTCTCACCTCTCGGAGTGGTTTGAGGTTCTTCAAAATTAAGCTTTGATTTTCCCGATTCAATAACCTCTCTATCATCGGTTCGATAAATTTCAGCCTGCTCCTTCCAGCCCATTTGGAAATCGTCTTTGCCAATTATTTCTTCCGGATTGTTTTTACCAGCATCTTTAGCAAAAATTTCGTTGCAGCCAAGATACTCTAAATTTTTGTTCTTCCAAAAGATTCTTTCAGGAAGAAGATTAATAATTTTTTGTAACAACTTTTGCGAATTATTTATTTTTTCCTGCGATTGTTTTTGTTCAGTGATATCACGGGTAACCGCATGAAGCACTTTTCTGCCATCCAGTTCTATGGCATTAAGTAGCACATCAGCGGGAAATTCTTTGCCTGTATCAACTCGCTTATGCAGCCATTCGAAATGATTAGTGCCCTTTTCTATTGTTAAAGCCATTTGATGGTTAGCCGCCGTTATTGAATCCATACCACAAGGCTGATTTGGTGGGGAAAAATCAACAGGATGTTTCGTGCAAAACTCCTCCTTGTTGGGACAACCGAAAAGAGTCAAAGCCGCGTTATTGCAATCAAAAACACCTTTCTCGTCAAGCAGCATTATAGCATCGCTTGTGGAATCAAATAACATATAGAACTTCATCTCATGTCGTAACTTTTCCTCAGTTTTCTTTCTATTGGCGACATCTAGAAGCAAAGATGCATTTAAATGCTCCTGCTTCCTGTACATAGTAAAAATGCCGGCCCCTATTCCAAAGATGGGGAAAATATAACTTAAGATTTTTGCCAGATGAGCCATATCGAATTGGGCATCATACAGCTTTTGGGAATGCGACATATAAATTTGAGCGGCAAACCCGAAGATAAGCGAAGCTATTATGCTATATTCAAATGGAGTGCGATATTTCTCATCAGAGCGGTAAAAACGTACGAAGAGAAAAAACATTGCCAGAAAAAGAACAGCCACAGCAAGGTCCAAAGGCCTGCTTATTAAATGACCTGTAAATATAAGTTTAGGAATAGGCAGATTAGTGATAACGGCCGTTAGAAACGCCGAAAGCATAAACGCCAGAATATTATACTTTATAGCGCAATGAATCCTCTTTTGTTTCGGTATAGCCGGTGATTTCGCCAGCATCAAACTTATAAAGATAAACGCTGCGAGTACCAATCTGCCGGTAGTATAAGTCCCAAGCACAAAATTAGCTATCCCAAACCTCTCAATCGGCCAGATTCTCGAAAACGAGTAGATTGCATGCATGAAGTCTTCTGCTCCCTGAATAGTGAAGCCAAGAGATAGAAGCATGAAAAAAGAACGCCCAGTTGCAAAAAAGAGTATTAAAATGAGAATTGCGATCATAATCGCCAGAACAGCGGCAAAAAAATCTAACAAAGAATGTATATCACTATTACTTACCCATGATGAGCTTATAGCAAATGGATAAAATAAAAAAGGTAGAAGGAATAATGCCACCCAAATAAGGGTTTCTCTGTTTTTATTCATTTATGCCACCTTAATTTACAAAAAATTTTTCGTTGTTTAATGCATTTGTTATGAACACACAATTTTTCCGAATAATCAAAAACTGATTAACATGGCTTCTAAGAAGCTTAAAACTATGATGAATAAATAAAGCAATGTATAATCGGTTTAATCAAATTGATAGGTAACCAAAAAACTTTTTTAGTTTGACAAACTCGTTAATTCGTGAAAAACAAATTATTATCTATGCTCTATAATAAAATTAACGGGCGAAGTTATTCAATTATAGAATACCGATAACATTAACCGTAGTGCTAAATGAATTTTTGTCATAAAAAGATTTCATCAAATATTTTTATGTTTTTACATCTTATATCAGCCAATTTTATCGAATGAAAACCCCTACATAAATGTGTTTTTTAATGAGTCTAAAAGCCCGATAATAAATTTCCCACTGTGGGAAACCGTATATTTTTATGGAATTATGTTGGTATAAAGGTTTTCGATTGATTTCTAAGCAAATCTTACCGAAAAGTAACAATAAAGCATAATGGCAGAAAAAACCTTCAAAAAAGGCAAACAAAAATGAAGACGAAAAAACAGCTATATATTGCCATAGTTATAGTTTTATTAGCCGGAATGTTTGCCGGCCTAAAAATAAAAAAACTATTGTTTCAAAATGAGGAGGCTAATGTATCAAGTCCAAAAGAAATGGTCTTCTACACATGGAAAGATTATACAGATAAATCAGTTCTTAAAGATTTTCAAAAACAATTCGGAATCAAGGTTATTCTAAAAGAATATGAGACAAGGGATATGATGATATCCGAAATACAGTCAGAACCTGCAAATTTCGATGTTATAGTCGCACCGGATGTAGTACCGGCATTGATGCAGCGAAAGCTTCTCATGAAACTGGATTTATCAAAAATTCCCAATTGTAAATACATTGATAATAAATTTAGAAATAGAATATTTGATCCACAGGACAGCTATTCCTTGCCGGGTATTTTATGGGGAACAACAGGAATTGTAATTAACACCGATTATGTTCCTGCTGACATAAATAGTTGGTCTGTTTTCTGGGACAAAAAATATAAGGACAAAATCGCACTAATGGATGAATGCAGGGATGCAATGACGGCAGTGTTGAAATATTCCCGATTTTCTCTTAACACTATTGCACCTAATGAACTTGAGATTGCTGAACAAAACGCAAAACTTTTAAGGGATAACGATGTACAATTTGGTGAAACTTTTGAGAACTTAGAAAAGGTCATAAGCGGTAAGCTTTGGATATCACAAGCCTATGGAGGGGATGTAATCTACAAGGCAAAGAATAATAAAAATATAAAGTATATTCTGCCCATAGAGGGCTTCAACATTTGTCTGGACAATTTGGTAATCAGTTGCGATAGCTGTCATAAAGAGGAGGCACACCAATTTATAAATTTTCTGCTTGAACCTAAAAACGCAGCTAAAGCATCTAAGATGTTCTCCTACCCTTCCGTTGTAAATACAAAGGAATTTATTGATTCAAATTTTTTAAATGATCCGGATATTTATCCAACGGAAGAAGTATTACGACATGGTGAGTTTTTCAATGATGTGGGGGATGCAGAAAATATGTATGTACGAATATTCAATATGCTCAAACAAAAATAGACAGCTTTATGCGAATAACTATAAAAAAAATATTGTTCTATTTTAAGAAATTACGGGTTTGGGTTTACCCACGAAAAAGCTTGCAATCAAAACTCAGCTGTATCTTTCTGCTAGGAGCCCTTTTACCGCTATTGGTGGCATCTTTACTTTTCTATTTTCAGGCGCGAGTAAATACTCGCGATTCAATTAAACAAAATATGTCTAATCTGACCAGCGAACTCGGGGCGTTGATTGATTGGAAGATTCTTAATGCCGTGACTCATTTAAAGCTGCTTGCCAATAATGAAATAATATATTCTACAGACATTTCAATGGATGAAAAACAAAAGGAAATGCGAAAGATTTGCGATCTGTTTAAAACTTTCGATGATATCACGCTACTGGATGTCAACGGTATTGTGCTAACATCTTTGAAGTACGATTTTAGAGGCGATTGGCGTTATAAAAAATGGTTTAAAATCGCGATTGAAGGTAAATCAGTAGTTTCATCGGTGCACATCATTCCAAATCCTGTCAGATATGTAATAGTTATTACTGCCCCTGTTATTGATGATAAAGGAAATATCTGTGCGGTTCTTGC
>Ga0209417_1005122_pt1 | contig 14769 bp, 13 predicted proteins | sample RifGroF2_FD_184002 | JGI IMG/M metagenome (GOLD analysis project Ga0209417, IMG submission 184002) | Groundwater microbial communities from Rifle, Colorado, USA - Groundwater F2 (SPAdes) (version 2) | ecosystem: Environmental > Aquatic > Deep subsurface > Groundwater | place: Rifle, Colorado... | reverse complement strand
TTCACCACCGACAAAGACATAATAGACAATCAGGTCGCCATAATAGAATATGAGAACGGAGTCCGGGCGACATTCCACACAAACCTGAACGCGGGAATTCCTGAAAGACGCTTATACATTCTGGGAACAGAAGGCGCTATAAGGTTCGATTTGTGCAAAGGGGAAATAGAAATAAGAAAAATCGGTTTTGAGGCAGAATCCGAATTCATAACCAACAAAGGCGTTGACGGACATGGCGGCGGGGATGACATTCTAATCGGCTACTGGAAAAAAATGATAGAAGAGGGAGCTCCGTCACTTACTGATCTGAAAACCGGCTTGGAAGCCGCGGTTACATGCTTTGCCATTGATGACGCCATGTTAAAAAATAAAATAGTCTGCCTCGATCCCTACTGGGAAAAATTAGAAATTTAAGCAATATCTGAAGGAAAAACTATTTCGGATAAATCGGTCGCGCCGGACATGACCATGGCCAGCCTGTCAATGCCGAGAGCGCATCCGGCGGCTTCGGGAATGCCATAATCCACAGCGCTGAGAAATTCAGAAGGAGGAGGATATTTTTTCATTCCTCTTTTTTCCCGCTCAAGGGAAGCTTTTATAAATCTGTCTTTCTGTTCGACAGGATTGTTAAGCTCGCTGTAGGCATTGGCGATTTCAACGCCGCCGATGTAGAGCTCCCATCTCTCGGCGACTGATTTATCGGAAGCTTTCAATTTTGCCAATGCTGAAAATGCGGCGGGATAATCCGTCATGAAACATGGAACGGATTTTGAAAGGAACGGCTCCACCTTTTCCACAAGCAGTTCTTCAAAAATATTTCCGGCTATGGCATCTTCAGGGCTCATGGAAGCGTATTTGAGGAAAGCATCGCGGACACTTATCTTCTGCCATTCAGAGGAAAAATCAATGACAGTCTCTCTGAATTTCGATTTTGCATCCTCAAGCAGTTGTCGCGCCGCGGAAGAAATCATTTTTTGCGTAAAATTCATAATGCCGTTATAATCAATCCCCGTCTGATACCATTCCAGCATTGTGAATTCGGGCCTGTGAATGCGGCCGCTCTCCCCTTCCCTGAAACACGGGCCTATCTGATAAATCCGTTCGTATCCGGCTGCAAGAAGAGACTTCATCTGGAGTTCAGGAGAGGTGCGCAGAAAAGAGGATGAAACGGAAAACGCCTCTATGTATTCCTCCGGCGCGGGGGCATTCACAATAAGAGGCGTTTCGACTTCTATGAAATCGTTCTGTTTAAAAAACTCCCGCAAAACCGAAAGCAGTCCGGACTTGAAAATCAGACCTTTTTTCAGTTTTGCCAGAGACTGGAGATACTCAGGCTTTGTTGACGCGCTCGGCATATTGGCCGGTCCTGGTATCGATTTTGATTAGATCGCCTTCGTTAATGAAAAGAGGCACTTGGATTTCGTATCCATTATCGATTTTGGCGGGCTTGCTTATATTTGTGGCAGTATCGCCGCGGGCGCCAGGTTCGGTATGGACGATTTTCTTTTCGATGAAAGTCGGAAGCGTTATATCAATAGGCATTCCATTGAAAAAGAGAAAAGTGCAGAGAGCGTTTTCTATGAGGAAATAGGCTTTGTCGCCGATTTTGTCTTTGCCTATTCTCATTTCCTCATAAGTAGCGGCATCGCTGAAAACAAAAACATCGCCGTCCTGATAGGAATAATACATTTCCTTTTCTTCCATATCGGCTTTTTCAAATTTATCATTAGGACGGTAAGTCCTGTCCATAGTGCTGCCGGTCATCATGTTTTTCATTTTGCAGCGATAGAGGGCTGTGCCTTTGCCCGGCTTGCAGAATTCGAATTCTGTAATAACCCAGGGGGCGTTCTCTATCTGGAGTTTCAGTCCCTTTTTCAAATCAGAAGCGCTGTACATCTCTAAACCTCACCGTTAATTTATGTTAAAATATAATTTTTCCGCGATATAACCGCACAGATAAAATCAAGCCGTATAAAGTAAACAGCTCTTTCATAAAGTCAAATTCAGACGCTGAATTATATGACGGAAAAATTAAAGTCCCTGGCAGATTGTTATGGCTGTTACCCCATAAATATCATCAGCCGAACAGCCTCTTGAAAGGTCGTTCACAGGACGGGAAAGCCCCTGAAGAATAGGTCCGTATGCCGAAGCGCCCGCAAGTCTTTCAGTAAGTTTGTAAGCGATATTACCCGCGTTCAGGTCCGGGAATATCAGGATATTAGCGGCGCCTTTCAGTGGACTGGACGGACATTTCTTGGCGGCGACTGAGGGAACAAGCGCGGCATCGCCCTGGAGTTCGCCGTCAACAATAATATCAAGGCCAAGCTGAGCGACACGTTCTTTTGTCATAGCGGTAGCTTTGATTATTTTCTCAAGTATTTCGTGTTCAGCGCTACCGCAGGTTGAGAAAGCGAGGAAAGCGATTTTAGGCTGAGTCCCGACAAGTGATTTATATGTGGTGGCGGTAGCTATCGCTATATCGACAAGCTGCTCGGCATCGGGATTCGGAATAGCGCCGCAATCCGCGTAAATAAGGGTTGTGTCTCCGGCGGGCGCGGGAGTCTTTAAATCCATTACAAAGCAACTGCTGGCGGTTCTTATGCCTTTGGCTGTGCCGACAACAGTAAAAGCCGCTCTTTCCAAATCGGCGGAAGAGGCAATGCTCCCGGCAACCATGCCGTCAACATATCCCTTGCGAACCATCATACAGCCGAAAAAGACGCGGTCTTTCATTATCGCGACGGCCTGGTCCAAGGTCATATTTTTCTTTTTACGGAGTTCGCAATATTCAGCGGCATAAGGGGCAAAAAGTTCTGATGAAAGATGGTCGAAGATTTTGAATTTGATTTCATTAACCCCGTTTTCTTTTGCGAGGGCAGCTATTTCGCTTTCTTTTCCAATTACGGTAACGTCAGCCATTTTTGCGTCGATGATTTTATTTGCCGCCACAATGACCCTGGGGTCCTGGCCTTCCGGCAACACAATTTTCTTTCCCGCTTTTCTGGCTTTTTCCACAAGTTTCTCAATAATAGGCATTTTTATTTTCTCCTGATATTTTATGTTGATTATTTTTTGATATCTATTCCAAATCCCCGACCGGCCTCATACTGGAAGTGCGCGTAGACATGGTCGGAAGCGGATCTTCTTCGGGTTTAAGAGTTGAAACAACTTCCCTTGCAATCATGAGTTCCTCGTTAGTGGGCATGACAACAGCCTTCCACGAACTGCTGCCGGTGGAAATAATGCCCGCAGAACCGATACAGGACTCATTTTTCGCCCTGTCCAGAGAGATATTAAGAGCGGCAAGTTTATTTATGACCTTTTCACGTATATAGGCACTGTATTCTCCAATGCCGCCGGTGAAAACAACCGCGTGCGTGCCATTGAGAAGAGCATAATAAGCGCCGATATACTTGACAATTCTTCTTACGAACATGCGGAGGGCGCGCAACGCCTGATTATCACCTTTTTCAACAGCGGCTATTATATCCCTCATATCGCTGCTGTTAATACCGCTGACTCCGAGAAGCCCGCTCTTCTTATTGAGCAGTTTATCTATTTCCGCCGGGGACTGCCCCAGTTCGGCAAGCCTTATTACGACAGCCGGGTCGATATCTCCGCAACGCGTTCCCATGACAAGGCCTTCGAGCGGGGTCATGCCCATAGTGGTGTCAATCACCGCGCCGTTGGCGATGGCGGCCATGCTGCAGCCGTTTCCGAGATGGCAGGTTATCAGGTTTATGCTGTTGTATGGGACATTGAGGAATTTGGCGGTTGCCCTAGCTACGAAGTTGTGCGAAGTACCGTGAAAACCATATCTTCTGATCCCATATTTTGTGTAAAGCTCGTATGGAACGGCATAGAGGTAAGCTTCCGGGGCCATTGTCTGATGAAACGCCGTATCAAAAACAGCAATATTGGGAATCTCAGGAAAAATCTTTTCACACGCTTCTATGCCTGCCATATTAGGAGGGTTATGCAAGGGGGCGAGAGGGATGCAGTCCATTATTATATTTTTCACATGTTCGTCAACAACCGCCGGCCTCGTGGCCCTCTCTCCACCATGAACAACCCTGTGCCCGATGGCCTGCACATCATCAAGCCTTTTAATCACGCCTATTTCAGGGTCTGTAAGCTTCTCGCATATAAATTTCAAAGCGTCCCCGTAATTTGAAATAGGAAGATTGTTTTCTTCGCTCACTTTGCCATCATTTCTCTTGTATGTCAAACGGGGATCTTTGAGTCCAAGCCTTTCGACCTGTCCCTTAGCCAGCATCGTTTCATTTTCCATTGAGTAAAGCGTAAATTTAAGCGAAGAGCTTCCGGCGTTGATGACAAGGACTTTCATAATAAATGCAACTTTCTGAATTATTTATATTGCGTCAAGTTTTTTTTAAATTAGCAGGCTTTAGGGGCTTTTTCAAATTCTTTTCTCGTTTATTGAACTAAAGAATGAAACGAACAAAAGAATTTGTGATATTTTTCACATCTACTGTATATAGACAGTTGAAAAGGCAAAAAGCAGCATTAATTATTTTGAGTCTGTCCGGCAGCGTACAAGGGCTTGCTGAGGGCAAGAAAAATATCTTCAAGTGACATTGCGCTGATGACAAAGTGCTTTATGTCCGCCGCGTTCATGAGATTATTTATTTCCGCATCCCCTGCCCTGAGAGTGATAATCATTTCGCCGCCGCGTTCTCTTCTGTTCAACTGAGATTTTATTTCCGGCAGACGCGAAACATCAGCCGGGGACATTCTCACTTCACGCAATGAAGCCTTGAGTTTATCAATTTCATTCTCCACGACTATACGACCGTCAACCAGAATTCCCGCATAATCGGCAATCCCGTCTATTTCGGGGATGATGTGAGTTGAAAAAATGACAGTCCGCTCAAATTCATGAATCGCTTCAAGCAAGCCGCTCATAAAATCTCTTCTGGCCGCGGTGTCAAGGCCCATAGTAGGATCATCCAGTATCAGGATTTCGGGCTTACGGCATAAAGCCGTCAGCAATGCGGCTTTCGTGTACATGCCTCTCGAAAAATCCCGGATTTTGCAGTTATCCGGCAGAGAAAATATTTTGATGAGACGTTCACAGGCGAACTCATCCCATTGAGGATAAAACGCCCTGACAAATTTAATGAGGTCTTTGAGAGTCATCCAATCATAGAGCCGCTGATCTTCCGCCACGTAAGCGAGTTTTCTTTTAAGCTCGACCGCGTTTTTAAAAGGGTCGAGCCCGAGTATTAAAACCGTCCCCGAAGACGGCGCGAGCTGTCCGGTCATAATCCTGATGGAAGTTGTTTTGCCGACGCCGTTAAGTCCCAGCAGAGCATATACGCTTCCCTTTTTCACCGTCATATCAAGCCCCTTGAGAACTTCAGCTTTTCTCCTGCCGTAAGACTTTTTCAAATCCCTTATGACAACCGCATTCTCATTCATCTTCCACTCTCCTTTTTCATATCCGAAGGACAGTAGACAATATTGAAACTTCCGCCCTTCAACGTAAATCCTTCATTTATATGTTCAGTTTCACGAGTTCCTAAAATATTGGAAGAAGAGAGTTTTTCCGTTTCTTTATAAATATCGTATCCCTTCTGGTATTTAAAAGGTTCCCCATTTGAAGGAATCAAAGGTATCTTCGATAATATTTCAGAACAGAGTTCTTCAAGTTTTTCAGGAAATTTTCCATGTTTTGTATAATAAATTTTGAGTGCGAAACAAAGTTTATATCCTTCTAAAGCAGTTCTGTCTTTGAAATGTCTTTCTAGAGAATAAGGTCCCCACCATCTACATTTATATGGAAGCTGTCCATAACATTTTACAATTCTTTCATATTCATTTTTTATTTCAGGAAATATCGTAGTGTTCTTTATTTTCTCAAATATGTTTTTTTCTATTATTTCACAACGAATCAAATCCGCGCCTCCTGAATATAACCAAGGTATATATATGATACGCGCGTTAAGGGCAATTAAAGCATTTATTGGTAACTCGGCATTAATCGCCTTTCTGCTTAGAAAATTTAACTCGTCCTTAATCAAACTCCCGGGATTTTTCATTATCTCAGTCAGGAGGACATGTATCGAGTTGATGAATTTAAGTCTAGTAGAAGCGATTTCCCTGATAAAGTTCTCATAATATTTTACAGCTTCTTCATTGTCCGGCCCGGCCAACACGGCAGTTTCATATTTGTGAAACGTCAAATGCCCCATAAATACTTCCACTATATCAAGAGAATCATTTTCAATCATATTTCTGAGAACTGACATTTTATTAAGGCACAAGAAGAATTCTTCATAATTTCCTTGTAAACTGAAGGCACATGCGCGGTTCCCTTCAAAGATCACTGCGTCTCGTATAGTCCACAATACCATTTCAGAATTAACAGGGAAATAGCAATAATTTTTCTTTAATGCGCTATCCAATATTGAATTCATGGCGTTCATCTCTGAGTTCTTCAAGATAAATTCCGCGACAAAATATTTTTCTTTAAGAGTAAGCAGCTTATTATTGCCTCTGTTGCGGAGCATGGTCTGAAACCATGGAAAATTTTCCGAAAGGGGAAGGGGAAATTTTTCTTTCAGGCTCCTGATAACTTTATTTTCTAAAAAATTCCCGGATAATTTTCTGAAAGCCGACAGATCTTCATATGTGTTTTTCAAACCATGTTTCGGAGGATAAATGAATTTCTCCGCACTTACAAAAACACCGTTCAGTTCCCCGGCTCTAATTGCAGAATTCAGTTTAATACATGAATAAGTATATACGACGAGATAAAGTAGCCATGGGAAGAACAATAAGAAACAAGTGAAAGCAAGCAGAGGTTTAAAAATTTTCAATCCGCGGGAAATCCGTTTTGTCCAGAGATATATCCCAAAACTAAAAAAGAGAACATAGAGTACAAATAGGGTCAGAAATATTCCTGAAACAGCCCATTTGAAATCGTCCTTGAAGAAAAAGATCATAAGCATAAGATACCCTGGATATCCGCAAAGAAATGATACGGGAAATACAAGTATTGCCAGAATACCGCTGTTATTGTTCCTCCCGATGAGGGCCAGAAAAAATATTACGGAATGCAGCACAAGCATAAACAACAATATTCCGGATAGAAAAATCCATGACACCCCATCAAATACAGCTCCAATCCAGGGATAGAACAAAATGGCGCCTGAAATTGTCATCGCAAGAAAAATCAGAAAGTTGAAAGTATATTTGCTTAAATAAATAAAGCTCATGCTTACAGGCATGCTCAGAAGAAACTTGTCAGTCCTTTTTGTAAACTCTCCGGTAAAAGAATCCGTACACGAAAAACAATACAGGAGAAAAAGGCATATCATGCATGTGACGCCGACATTATCCCGCATCCTTTCAAAAAGTTTCAACCCTGAAATCACAAGCATCATGCCCCATATAATCAATGTGGCTGCAAGCATTATCAGTACCATCAGTCTTTGCTGACGCCATTCATTCCATATCAGTGCTTTCAGTGCATCCATTTTCATCCCTTCCTTTCCGATAATATCTTCTGAAATAATTTATTTATGCGTTCCTTGGAAACATTGAGCATCCCGGCTTTATCAATTACAGCTTGAAATTCTTTCATTATGATATCTTCACTTTGCGCAGTCATATCTCCGCCTTCCTGCGCTAATACGAAGTTTCCTCCTCCGGGACGGCTGTCAGTGATACCTTCGTCCTTGAGCATCTGGTATGCCTTTACGACAGTATTAGGATTTATACGCAAGCCCACGGCAAGTTCACGCACGGAAGGAAGGCGGTCGCCGGAACGATAACGCCCGGAAAGAACAGAAAGTTTTATCTGTTCAGTTATCTGAAGATAAATAGGTATTCCACTTTGAATATCGATTTTCATTTTATCAAATCCGTATTACTTGAATGATACAATTGTATCATAACAGTAATACAGTTGCAAGCCTTTTTTATAAAAAATCCTAAAAAATAAAGATTTGCGTGAACAGCCTGAGGCTTTATATTATCAGGATAATCAGAATCTAAAACAGAAAGCAAAGACCATGAAGATAATGAACGGGGATTTTTTTACGGAACTAAAGAAGAAAGCTGTCGATGCCCCAAGGAAACGGGCTAATTTCAATCTCCATAAATCATTGGAGGACGACATTCATAAATTGTTCGTCGCCGCGGAACCGGAAACATATATCAGGCCGCATAGACATTCACGCAAGGACGCCGCGGAACTTCTGATTATCCTGAAAGGAACAGCCGATGTACTGATATTTGAAAATGACGGCACTCTCAAAGAACGCATTGCCATCTCAGAAAGCGGCGAAACAAAGGCCATTGAAATTGATGAAAATGTTTTTCACGGTTTCATCCCTCATGCAGGCGGTTCCGTAATTCTGGAAGTTAAGAAAGGCCCTTACGTTCCGACACCGGAAAATGATTTCGTTTCCTGGGCCCCGGCTGAAGGCAGTGAGAAAGTGCCTGAGTTTCTCGCGCTCATGAAAAAGCTCAAGCCCGGCGAAAAAATAAAAGCGTGATTATAGAAGCAATTTCTGGCGCTCACGCAAGAGGGCGATATTCTCGTATCTGCCGAATTCGGGTTTGAGATTGCGGTTGCGTCCGCATCCGAGCTCGAGGCCTTCCCCCGGCTGGTTATGATCGTCGGAACCGTTCGTGAAAAGCAGAGGAAGTTTTTCCGGGTGTTTTTCGTTGTATTCCCTGCGGATATTGTCGAAAAGGATTGTCTGTTCAAGGCCCGTTTCGGGACAGATGCCGTTTCTCCAGCCGTCAACTTCTATCGTCTGCAATCCGGCTTCCGCCAAATCCTCGATAAGCTTTTTAAGTTCTCCGTTGCCGAGACCCTCCTTTTTTCTCAACTCAGTAGGATGAGAAAGTCCGGAGAGGCCGCCCCATGAACGGATTTTGCGGACAAAGGCTTCCGGGGAAATATCCATGTTTATTTCGAGCGGCACATTAAGGTATTCGTCCTTTGTGGTATACGCGGCCTGAAAATCCTTTACATCCGAAGCGATAGCGGCGGCGGCAAGTCCAGGTCCGTATTTCTGCCACATCAGGACGCTGATATCGCCTTTAGTCGAAATGCCGTTCCTCAGAAATTCATCAATATCGGGCGGCGTTATCTCCGCCGTAAATCCCAGCTTGGAGAAACAGCCCGGTACTCTCGCGAGCATGGCACTGAGTTGTTTCTTTTTCGCTCTTCTTACAGGCTCAACAATTTCATCGAAAACCCTCCCCTCAAGAAGTTCCAGAAAATGTTCAATATCGGGAAAATGCGCTATTATTTCAATGCCGGGCCGGTCAGTGTAGAATTCGGCGGCGGGAATTACATCGACTCCGAAAATCGCTCCCGCCGCTATCGCTTCGAGTTGTCCATCGAAAACGTCATGGTCGGAAATCGCCAGCGCCTTCATTCCCCTCCGGTACGCTTCGAAGACTTTCATCGAAGGAGAATAATATCCGTCCGAATAAAAGGAATGACAGTGAAGGTCTATCTCACAGACAGCGTCCATATCAGGCCGGAAAGAAGCGGCAAGGCGTTTTGCCGCCGAAAGCCTCTCTTCAGGTGAAAGCCTGAAATCGTCTATTATTGAAAGAGCTTCTTTCAAACTATTCCCTGTAGTTAAGGCGTCCGCCCGCAAGGATTATCTTAATATCTTCACCGGAAAGCTTATGCTGAAGGACTATATTTATTTCCTGTCCGCCGTCTTTCTTGACGATTGACGCGTTTATGGTTTTGTCAACGGCGAGCTGTTCCCTGATATTTTTAATCATGACGGCATCGCCCTGGGATATTTTTTCGTAATCCGCCTTATCTGAAAAGACAAGCGGGAGAATTCCGAAGTTTATAAGGTTTGCCGAATGTATGCGCTCAATGGCATAAGCTATAACGGCCTTGACACCGAGATACATCGGACAGATGGCGGCGTGTTCCCTGGAGGAACCCTGCCCGTAACTGTCACGAGCCACAATCACGCCGTGTTTTCCGGCATCGCGCACTGACGCGGCACGTTCGGCGAAAGAAGCTTTTCCGGTTTCAGTGAAGCATTCAAAAACCACTTTTGAATATTTGGGTATATTGCTTCTGAGTTTAAGATGGATTCCGGCGGGCATGATATGGTCGGTGGTGATTTTGTCCCCTGCGACAAGAAGCACTTCGCCGTTTATATCGGCAGGCAGGGCGGAATTAGCCGGAGGGTCTCCGATAGTGGGTTTGCGGACAATCTCAATTTTTTCGCCGGAAGCATGAGGGGCGATTATCATGGAGTCGTCAATAAGGAACTCGCTCACATTTTTCACGGATGGATACTTTATCCCGAGTTCACGAGGGTCTGTAATCTTCCCTGTCAGCGCGGCGGCAACGGCGGTTTCGGGACTGACGAGATAAGCCTTATCGCCCTTAGTCCCGGTCCTGCCCGCAAAGTTCCTGTTAAAAGTACGGAGTGTAACGCTACCGTCCGACGGGCTCTGTCCCTGCCCTATACACGGGCCGCATCCGGCCTCAAGCACTCTGACCCCGGCGGCTATTATATCGGCAAGCGCGCCGTTTTCCGCGAGCATACCCAACACCTGGCGGCTTCCCGGGGCAATTGCCATGTTGAGACTGGGGTGAACAGTTTTACCTTTCATCGCCTTTGCCACAAACATCAAGTCCTTAAAAGAACTGTTAGTGCATGAACCTATAATCACCTGGTCTACGTCCATTCCCTGAAGCTCTCTGACTGTTTTGATATTGTCAGGACTTGAAGGACATGCCGCCATAGGTTCCAGCTTGGAAAGATTTATCTCAAAAAGAATATCGTATTCGGCATCCGCGTCGGCTTTCAGCTCCGTCCAGACAGGGCCCCTGCCCTGCGCCTCAAGAAAAAGCCGGGTCTTTTCGTCCGATGGAAAAACGGAACTGGTAACTCCGAGTTCCGCGCCCATATTTGTAACAGTCGCCCTCTCCGGGACAGAAAGATTTTCAACGCCATGTCCAAAGTATTCCACTACACAGTCAACATTTCCCTTAGTGGAAAATTTCTCAAGTACTTTCAGGATAATATCTTTGGCTGAAACCCATGGTTTGAGCTTGCCTTTCAGGGATATGCCTATAACTTTGGGGTAATTCATCCTGAAGGGCTGTCCTGCCATCGCAAGGGTTACGTCAAGGCCGCCCGCGCCAATCGCCAACATCCCAATCCCGCCATTGGTGGGTGTATGGGAATCTGAACCGAGAAGGGTTTTTCCGGGAACGCCGAAGCGCTCAAGGTGCACCTGATGGCATATACCATTTCCGGGACGTGAAAAATAAATGCCTTTAGCCGCCGCGACAGTTTGCAGGTAAAGATGATCGTTCCTGTTTTCCGGCCCGTTCTGCATCATGTTATGGTCCACATAGGAGACCGAAACTTCGGTTTTCACTCTGTCAACGCCCATAGCCTCAAGTTCCAGATAAGCCATGGTGCCTGTGGCGTCCTGGGTAAGGGTCTGATCAATCTTCAGCGCGATTTGTGAACCGGGAATTTTTTTGCCGGAAATGAAATGCGCGTCTATTATCTTCTGTACGACTGTTCCTTTTGCCATTATATGAATATCCTTTATGATAAAAATTAAATAACGAAACAATACTGCCGGATAAAGGGAAGTTCAAAGCGGTCCCATTGCTGAAAATATATTGAAGAACGTTTTTAAGAAAAACTGTTCAGTTGATAATCTTATTGCCGGAATATTTTTCCCACCAGCGGGCGCCGACGCTTGCCCCTGTGGCTTTCCATTCCTTCTGGGCTACAATTTCCGTATTGCCCCAGACCTCAATATAGTAAGCGAGAATCCTCCTGTTTTTTACATCTTTGAGCTCTACGCTGAACTCGCGCTCTCCTGTCATGCCCTTCATTTTTTTTCCTACAGCCGCCCCCATGGAAGTGTTATGAATGCCCATATAATAATAAGGCCGCGCCATACTTCCGAGTATGTCCATAACAGCGGCTTTGTCATAAGTTTTGGATTTAAGCTTGGCTGTGTTCGGGTAATAATAACAGTAAATATTTCTCCCGCCGTATTCCTCTCCTGAATACGTCAATACATATATGTAGAAATAAGGCCATTTGACCTTATCAGCCGTCTTGTTTTCGCCTTTTCTTACTATATTGAAAGTAATATCACATGAGGCGGCGACTGTTTCTTTCTTTTCCTTCTCGACACCCTTTTCCGGCATCTTGACGCTGAAGCTTATATCATAGTCGGCAACATCCTTTTCAGGAGCAATGGTATCTCCGACATTTTTCATGTCAGTTTTGTAAAAAGCGTCTATCTGACCGAGGCTGAAAGTCTTTTTAGTTTTATCCTTTTCAACGACAACCCTGCCCTCGCTTATGCTGACAATGGTAACATCGGTAAGCCTTGAGCCGTCCTTGAACATGAGAGTGCCGGCATTCAATGAAAACGTTAAAAACATTGCGGCTGAAAGAAAAGCGGCAATCATTTTCATGATTAAAAACTCCTTGTTATGTGAAAAATATAACGCAAAACAAAAGATATTATTGTTTTACGATTAAGGAAGTATATATGTTTTTTCAAAAAAATAAAGGCATCCTGTGAAAGGATGCCCTGAAAAATCAGAAAAATCTGAAATAAAACTTATTCCAGCGGCTTGGTTTTAGGAAGTCCGAGGACTTTATCGCCTTCTTTCCAACGGTTGGAGTCTGAAAGGATATCAATACGCTCATAGCGCTTCAGAACATTGCGTTTCTTTCTGATCTTGCCGCCGACTTTTAAACTTGGATGCTGTGACATTTTTCTATAATCTCCTGTATAAAGGCCGCTTTGACAAATACAGCGGCATATTTCAATTCAAAAAAAATATTCATAAAAACACAACTGAGGCATTTAATATTGACCCTAAAAGCATTCTGTCAAATATTTTTTCCAAAGAAAATGAAGATTTTTGAATATATCGGATTAGAACTTTACTTCTTTCGGCTTATTTTCATCAAGTGAAACCGGAGATTTTTCTGATTATGAGGCCCTTATTTGTTTTCTTACTGGTATTAAGTCTTTCCGCCGCAATCCTTGCGGATGCCAGGAAAATCGTCATACTCCAGACCACTGACATACATTCCCACCTCAGTAATAAAAATGCCGAAGAAGCCTCCGGCTGGATACGCCTCGCATCAATTATAAAGAAAGAAAGAGCGCAGGGAAACACGCTTCTGATAGACTGCGGAGACACTCTGCAGGGGGCGCTTGTCGGAAGCGTTTCAAAAGGCCAGGCGGCAGCCGAAATGCTGAATCTGCTGAAATATGACGTGTGGATACCGGGAAACCACGATTTCGATTTTGGAATAAAGATATTGGAAAAGCGTTGTTCAGAAATAAAAGCGGATAAGCTGGCGGCAAATATTAAATGGGAAAACGCGAAGATAAAAACGCTGCCGTGGAAAATCTATCATGTGAATGAAATGAAAATCGCGGTAATAGGCTTGGGATACCCTGAAATGGACAATTATTACTGGCAGGGCGGCAGGCATGAGTTCAAAGTTGAAGACGCGGAAAAAACAATTGATCTGCTCATGCCTGAAGTGCTCGCGTCCACACCGGACATGATAATACTCGCGCTTCACAACGGATATCAGCCCGTCAGAAAACAGAAGGAACCCCTGATTTCGCGTATAGCCAAACGTCATCCTGAAATAAACCTGATATTGGGCGGCCATATCCATCAGGAGGAACCGGGCCGGCTCATAGGACACTCTGTATGGTATGCCTCAGCCGGATATCACGCGCAGAAACTACTTAAAGCTGAAGCTGAAATAGAGAAGGAAAAGCATAAAGTAATATCAATTAAATCAATCCTTATCCCGCTTACACATTCAACTCCCGAAGATCCTGAATACGCGGAAAAAATGAGCGGATGGCTGAAAAAAACATCTGAATTTGCACGCCTTCCCACAGGGGAAACCCTTGAGAAAATATCCCCTCCCGGAGAGGGGGCGTTCAATTCCACTATGAACGAACTCGCCTGCCGGGCAATGGCGAAAACCGCGAACGCTGAAATAGCATTCAGCGGCGCAGGCGCTGGCACTGAATTCAGAAACAGGATTTTTGAAGGCAATCTATTCAACGCTTTCCCTTATGAAGATACAATATGCACCCTTGAACTTTCACAGGATGAACTGAAATCCATAATTTACGAACAGTTGGCAAATAGAAAACAACATTTTTTTCAGGCCCCGTGGGGCTTCCATTCAGAAATCACTGAGGGTAAAATCGGAAACATATGCATGGCGGACGGCAAATCATGGACAGATGAAAACAAAAGAATCAAAACAGCGTTCAGTTCATATGCGCTTGCAAGTGCCGGCGGCAAGTTTCCGATACTCAAAAAAATGGCGCTAAAACAGGAATGTTTGCCTTATGATACCGGAATACTGGAAAGGAACGCTGTCAGAAACTACATTAAAAGCAATTCGCCTTTGAATATAAAAGAGGAAAAATGGCTGAAAGATGCAAGAAGAAAACCGCAACATCGCAAAACTTCTGACTGAATCCGCATTGAAATACCCGGATGCGCGCGCCGTGGTTTATCCCGCCGGAAGAGACCGTTGCGGACGGGTAACATATTCGCATCTCACATTTTCCCAACTGGAAAGGCTCTCCAGCGCCTACGCCTCAGAATTTCGCGAAGCCGGAATAATAAAGGGTACAAGGGCGCTTATGATGCTCCGTCCCGGACTGGACTTCATCGCCGCCGCGTTCGCCGCATTCAAGACAGGCTGCGTACCC
>Ga0209417_1005120_pt1 | contig 14770 bp, 12 predicted proteins | sample RifGroF2_FD_184002 | JGI IMG/M metagenome (GOLD analysis project Ga0209417, IMG submission 184002) | Groundwater microbial communities from Rifle, Colorado, USA - Groundwater F2 (SPAdes) (version 2) | ecosystem: Environmental > Aquatic > Deep subsurface > Groundwater | place: Rifle, Colorado... | reverse complement strand
AAAAGCTATAGACTTATTAACAGAAAATCAATTTTTAACGATGAAAACTTATAATTTATTACTTTTGCTATGATTACTGGCGCATCCTTATTTACCGATTGTGGTACATTGTTATTTACCGATTACACATGGTTCAGTTTGTAATTATTCTGTTACCCCTCCCTCAAATTTTGGTGCCAGATTTGGTGCCAGATTTTGAGAAAAACGGTGAAAAATTATGACAAAATCAAAAATAGATTTATTTTAGTGATAAGATATCCAAATAGAAGTCAAGACTGGACAACACCCATAATTCACTCATAATCAGGGGGTCGTTGGTTCAAGCCCAACTCTCTTGAACTTGCACAAAACTGTGGCAAGGTCTAAATTTTCATTAACTTAGACAAAATATGTTAAAAATCAATTTATATGAAAAGAATTCTAATCATTGCTTTGCTTGTTCCTTTGTTCTCTTTTATGCAGAAAAATGAAGGTTGCACGATTATAGGAAACATCAAGGGAGCACCTGATGGGAACATTGCCATTGTTGACGCATTTCACGGAGACACACTATTTAAAGGTGAAATTAAATCCGGAAAATTTTCTTTTGAAAAAACCGGGAAAATTATTGGGATTTCTACAAATTTAGTTTTGAACCAAGAAAGGATTTTAGAGAATCTATTTATTGAAAAGGGAAAAATCAATATTACAGGAGAGTTCAAGCCCCTTAAAATATATGCGACAGGAACTCTGTCCAATGATACCTGGATTGTGTTTGAAGAAGAAGAAGCCCCAATAAATGAAAAAATAGAAAATGTAAGAAAGGAATTCAAAGGAGTAACCGATCCGGGAAAAATAAATGAACTTAATGAGAAATACTTTAAGATGGTAGGTTCTCTTTCTGACTTTAAACGTGAATTTGCAAAAAAACATAACAATACAATAATTGCAGCAATGTTTCTTTCTCCTGGCACCGGAAACCTGGACTACAAAGGAATGAAAGATCTGCTCAGCCTGTTGGATACCAATGTTCCTGAAAATTATTATCTGAACAGAATAAAAGAGAGAACCGATATTATGAGCAGGTGTGATTATGGAGTGGTTGTTCCCGATTTTACACTGAAAGATCCGTACGGAAAGAAAATAACTCTCTCCTCACTAAGAGGCAGTGTTGTCCTAGTAGATTTCTGGGCTTCCTGGTGCAAACCGTGCAGGGCAGAGAATAAGAATCTGGTGGAAGTATACAATAAATACCACTCAAAAGGATTTGACGTAATGGGAATCTCAATTGATGAAGATAAAGAGAATTGGGTAACCGCTGTTGAGAAAGACAATCTGCCGTGGAAAAATCAGGTTTCAAGCCTTGTAGGATGGGAATGCCCTGTTGCAAAACTATTTGGAATGGTACACGGCATGACCGGAGTTCCATATTCAGTATTAATTGACCCAGAGGGAAAATTATGTGGATATAACCTGCGGGGTGAAGAGTTGAAAAACAAGCTGAAAGAAATTTTCGGGGAATAACTCTGCTATGAAAACATCTTTACTTTCAATATTTCTTCTTTTTGTTGCAGCCTCTTCTTTTGGACAAATAAGGTATGAAAGGGGATATTATATCGATACCGGCAATCGGAAAACGGAATGTTTAATCAGAAATGACGATTGGGATAACAATCCAAATGAGTTTAAATTCAAACTTGGTAATTCTGACATAATTGAAAGAGGGACCATTGTATCTGTAAAAGAGTTTTGCATTTATGGTTTCTCTAAATACATCAGGGCCGATGTTAAAATTGATCGTTCCAGTAATGATATTGATAAGCTGACATTTGGGTCAAGTCCGATCTGGTCCAGGGAGCAACTATTTTTAAAAGTTCTGGTAGAAGGAAAAGCATCACTATACTCTTTTAATGAGGGTACTTTAAATAGATTTTTTTATTCGGTAACAGACACATCAGTCAATCAACTGATTTGTAAAAAATATTTAACTGACAACTTGAATATTGCCCAAAATAATACTTATAAGCAGCAGCTTCTGAATGATGTAAGATGTGCAGATGCAAGGCCGGGTTCTACAGAAAATATTATGTATACCCGAAATGCTCTGGAAAAATATTTTCTGAATTTTAATAACGGCTCAGGTGACACAACAATCGTAAAAAAGAGTAATAAAATAAAAAGAGATCTGTTTAATTTAAAAATTACAACAGGTCTTAATTTGTCAACAATATCACTAACCAGTAGTATAGACAATTCCGGGGATTTAGCCTTTAACAACAATTTAAGCTTCCGGTTAGGTGTGGAATCTGAGTTTATTCTGCCATTTAACATGAATAAATGGAGCATAGTCATTGAACCCACATATCAATATTTTACAGCAGAAAAAAATCATAATAATGAGACTTCATCGGTTAATTTCAAGTCGGTGGAATTTCCAATAGGGATCAGGCACTATTTCTTCCTTGACAAGGGAATAAAAGGATTTGTGAATGGCTTCTATATTTCTAATTTTAGTTTGGACTTTAAATCGAATATCGTTTATAATCATTCAAATACCTTAGATATTGCCCCTAGAAACAGTTTCGCATTTGGTGGAGGTTTTGAGTATAAAAGAATCAGTGCAGAAATTCGATATTATACAAATAGACAACTAAGTGATTATATGAACTGGACGATAAATTATAATCGATTTTCATTCATAATCGGGTACAAACTAATGAAAAAAAAGCAGAAAGCTGCGATATTATCGCCCCACGATTGACATAATGGCCTTCTACTTCATTTGATCTGTTTCTTTATTTAAACCCGAATATCAACGGAAATACAAAGGTCACGATTACTGTCCATATTATGTAGATGGGCAGGTATTTTGCAATAACTTTCCCAACTCCTGATATTTCACGTCTTTTCCTTAACACCCTGAATAGTTGTGCAGATACCAGTAAAAGATTTATTAAAACTAAGACATTGGCCCCAAGAACTGCGGCTCTGTTGGGAGTAATTCCCCACTCTGAGATTCTGAACAATATAGCTGACAACGCAATACCATTAACCATTATGGTTACTACTGACAGAAGAAAGAGAATCCAGATCTCGGGATGGCTTTTTGATCTATTGGATGTTTCTGCCACTGAAAAGAAAATCAATGCCATAACACCTATCAATAACGCATTGAAGATAAGCAGGAAATCCCTGTCGTTGTACGGGTCCTTACCAGAAAAAATGATTGCTGTAAGATAAACGACTAACATAACCAATACTAATGGGCTGAATATTTTAGCTATTACCGGTGACACTTTACCCACCAGTTGTGGATTGGTCTGTGTGAGATATGTGCCAACTATTGGTGCAGCTGCTAGTCCGAAAATTCCTACATATTCAAAATAGTACTTTTCAATATTGAATCCTATCAGCTCAAAAAGACCGATAGTAACACCGGTAAGGATTCCGCCAGCAATAAGGATGAGAGTTGTCATTACAATCAGGTCGCCATTAAATCTGAGATAGCCTAGTCGTTGTTCGTTGTTATTTCTGGTCTCGCCAACAAACGCAAAACCTAATAATGACCACAGAAATAATGGCAGATGAATGCAGGATAAAATTAAGGTATCACTCTCTTTAACGTCGGGAAGGAAATTGATATATACTAAGCCAATGATGGTCATACCTGCTATAAAGGCAATTTTACCGGTTGACAATCTGTTCTTCCATGCAAAGTAAGCCGATAACACAGGGAAAATGATAAAACCAATGTTTCTGGGGTAGAAAAATTCCTGGTCAATTGAAAAAATTGCAGGCAGTTTTGCTATAAGACCCGCAACCAGCGAGGCAATTATAACAAATAGCAATTCTTTACTTGTACCCCATTTAATTGATTCGCTTTCGTAATTCAGTCTTTCGTCCCAAAAACGTAGAATGTTATTGCTTTTAAGTTCGGGTTCTAACGCATTAAATGCCTGCTTAAAAGCTGATTTGTCTTCCCGATAAAGCTTTTCAAGCTGTGCCGGATTGTCCAGGTTTTCGATTATTTTGTTTTTCATCTCTGAATATTTTATCAAATGTTAAAATCTGATATTTAGTTCCACAATGTTCCGTCAAGACCCAGAACCGAACCCAGCCATATTGCTACAAGATATCCCAGGATGCTTATAACGTTTGCTAAGATTTTAGTCCATAGTCCATGATTTCTCATAAAATCCATATAGTAATAAAATACTCCACCCATTGCTCCGGCTATAGGTACTACTACCAGTGGCCTTACCATCCAGAACTTTGGCCAGTCGGGATTTGGATCATCTACTCCAGCTAAAAAAAGAGTAATCAGAACCAGGGCTATCCCTCCTCCCTGAAGCATCCGCTTGTATACCGATCCTGTGTGAAATTGATTTGATTTAGTGTTGTTTGTTTTCATTTTTGTAAATATAAAAATTATTCTAGTGTGTCAAAGTACTTTGCCTTTCAAAGTTAATGGGTAAAAAAATATGTATTTGAATTATATCAGTTTCCCCGATTTTATAAATTTCTCCAGAGCTTCAAGATGTTCGTTAAACGCCTTTCTCCCCTCTTTGGTCATAAAATATTTAGTGTTCGGTTTTTTCCCTACAAATGATTTCTCAACCCCGATAAACTCCTCTTTTTCCAATGCTTTAATGTGGCTCGCCAGATTTCCGTCTGTTAAATCGAGGTACTCCTTGAGGGAGTTAAAATCCAGCATATCATTTACAGCAAGTGCCGACATTATGCCTAGCCGGATCCTGCTTTCAAATGCTTTATGTAAACCGTTTATTGAGATTCTCACCGTTCGTACTTGTAATACATGTAAATACCATAAATAATATGTACCACTCCAAAACCCAGGGCCCATATCAATAATCCATACTCAACAAAGTATGCGCCTGCCAAACCCAGTCCCATCTCAACAAAAGCCAGGATTCTAACCGCTTTATATGTGAGCATGCTGGCATTGTATAAGGCAAAGCCATAAAATATAAGTGTACATGGGGCAATAAGACCAATCAATCCGTTAGATATGAGGATAAGGATAAGCAGACCGCCAGCAACAAGCGGAACAGACATATTTACCAGCAACCGCCTGGTGGTTAGGTTCCATAGTTTTTCACCCCTTTTGCCGGCTTTCATATTGGAAAACAAAACAGCGGTACCCAATGCCATAATCAATACTGCAATTGCCAATATGATGACGTTTGTAAAACCGGCAGATGTACCTCCTGATTCTATTGTATATAATAGTTTATCGGGATTGAAATTAAAAACCTTATAGGCAACCAATGCCCCCGTCAATGCATAGATACCTGCCAGAATGCCTTCCCATCCGGAGAGTGCAAGAAATTTTGAAGAACGCTCCATCATTGAGCGAATCTCAGTTATATCCTTAATATAATCCTTTTCCTCTTTCATTTAAAAGTACTTTTATTTGCAAAGTAAAAACAAATATTTCATTTATGCAAGAACTTCGATAAACTTATTTTCTGAAGGATATTGATCAACAACAAGAGACACCTATACAAATTGCATAAGTGTCCCTTGAATTCTAGCTTTTCCCTATTTCGTAAACATCTCCATCCAGTTTGCACACTGTTCGGAGAGTTCTTTTAATAGCTTCTCCTTTTCTTTGTAATATTTGACAATATTCTCTTTTGGCATCCCTTTTATACCAGCAAATATTCTCTCTAAAGCCTGACTGTCATAGACACTCATATACACCAAATTATTTGCACTATAGAGATTTAATATTTCATTCATATTACAGTCGGTATAAAGTCTCGCGATCTTCGAAGTATATACAGAAACCTCATCATTAACTGAGAGCAGCAGCAATTTTTCCGAAATAGAAATCACCTCCTCTTTGGGGAGATCTCTTTTACCGGACAAATAAGCCATCAAAATAGAATTATAAGCTGACACTAATGCTTTATCAACTCTTTGCTTACCAACATAATTGCTTATTGTTGCTGCATTTTTAACTGTATATAGTAAAGATTTGCCTCCTTCCACAGATAATGCCCGCGCAAAGTATGGCCACATTTTATCCGAAAACAGTTCATAATCTTCGAAGTTCGCAAATTCTTCATCCATAAATACAGCCATCTGTTTTTCCATATACCCACTCTCTAAAACCTCCATATATGCCAGGGCGTTCTGTACTGTCCTACTTGCCAGATATACAGCTTTCTTAGCCTCCGGAGAATTGGAAGGATCCATAGCTTTCTTTGTCTTTAAGATAAAAGATTCTATCTTATCTCCCCCGACAATACGGCCAATCTCTTTTCCATCTTTGTCCAATATCAAGAATGTAGGAAAGGCAGTGACTGCATACCTTACGGCAAGTGAAACCCCTTCTCCCTTCTCCATATCTTTTTTGATGTTAATAAAGTTTGAATTGAAAAAATTTCCTGCCTCAAGTTTAACAAACTCGACATTTGCCATCTGTTTGCATGGTCCGCACCACTCGGTATAACAATCCAAAAACACCAGATTTGGACCTTTCATATTGTTTTTGGCTTTCTCTAAAGCCTGATCAAATGTGATGTCGTGAAAATATATCCCGTTTTTTTCCTGGCTATAGGCTCCCATTGCAACTAATGCGGAAACAATCAGTAAAAAGGACTTTCTCATAATTTTTATATGATTAAGCTGTTATAAAACAATTGACGGCCATGCACCATTGTAAACTTCCAGCCCCCAATGAGGATTAAAGGTGATAAACTTATTTACTATCTCCAGCTGATAATCATCTGAACCGATAACCCCTGTATATTGGGTGCCTAATACTGTCCTTGTAATCTGGGTTTTTGTCCATGGTTTCCCTGGATCATTGGCATTGTATCTCTTAAGGTCCCAGAATCGTTTAGCACTCTTCCAAGGCAACTCTTTCTGACGCTCTTTCAATATCTCGTGGATAAGATTATCCCCGGTAAGAGCGTTTATTCTTGCACTGTTCGCCGAAATGGCCGCAGGGGTATATCTTTTGCTTCTCAATAAATTAAGGGCACTTAAGGCAACTGCTGTTCTGTTGGTTCTTGCAGCAGCTTCGGCCAGCATCAGAAGCAATTCAGGAGTCGATATTCCTTGTGTTCCACACATTTTTGTATAGTCGCCCAAATTGTTCCCAAATCTTACATCTCTTATGCATGCTCCTTCTGTTGCTTGCGTATTTACTTTTAGCATAAAGAATTTTTTACGCAAATCGGCATATGAATCCCTGTCACCTTCAATATCTGTATCGGCATTAAATAAGGCTATATATTCGTCACTTGCTTTACTTGCAAGGCCATCAAGCGGACAATATCTGTAGAACAAGATCTCTTTGTTGTCAGGGTTATTGAGAATATCTCCGGAAGGATCATTCAGAGCATCGTAAAGTTCATGATCCTCACCAACTTTGGGTATCTTTACTCCGGGTTTCAGGAAAAAGTTGTTATAATTGTAAAGAGCATTATCTTCTCCCCTTGCACTTACCAATAAATCCCAGGCAGTCTTGGCATACGTGAACATATTTTCATAATCTGCCTTGAACATATACATTTGGGCCATAATTGCATTTGCCGTTGTTTTATTTACCCGGACTGCTTTTATCACTTCAGATGGACAATTAACAACAGCATATTCCAAATCTCCCTTTGCAAGATTAAACAATTCATCTACTGTTGATAATTTCGGGGTCTCTTTAGTTGCGCTTGAGGCAGTTCTGTATGAGATGGTTTTTGATGAGTTGTCTCCCCCTTTTTTGAACATCGGTCCATAAGTAATACCTGCCATAAGATAGGTCCATGCTCTGCCGGCTCTGGCCTGAGCAATAAGTTGTTTACCCTTGGTGCTCTCTTCTCCTCCCAAATCTTTTATTCCATCAATAACAGTGTTGAAATAGAGTGTTGCCTTATATGCAGCCTCTAAAAAATAATCATCCGTCTTAAATGGATTTAAATAAGGTTTTGCAAATATATATGGAGTAAATCTATCATTGGATACACCTTTATAAGAGGCTAAAACTACTTTGTCAGATATTGTTACCTCATCGGATAGAGATAGTAACAATGAGCCTCTGTTGTTATCGGAAAAAAGAAAATCATAAGTTTTGGAATTGTATAGCAAATTATCAAACTGTTCTATATCCGTTGGTATAAGGCTTCCCACAGGTTTCACATCCAAAAATCTCTCACAAGAGCTTATAATTAAAGAGAGTATAAGTATATATGTTATTTTTTTCATTGTTCTTTGAGTTAAAAGTTAAACGATAATCCGAAGTAGATCTCAGGTCTACCTGTCATGGCAGTTGCAATATAATATTCATATGTGTCAGGGTCATAAGCAGTTTGTTGGGTTTCAGGATCAATATCCACCCCTTTTGCAGTTAACCTGAATAAGTTTCTCCCTTGCAGATAAATCTTTGTATTGTGCATACCTATTTTTTTGGTTAGTTTGTCTGGTACATTATATGCAACTGATAAATCTCTCAGTTTTAAAAAGTTTGTGCTGACTACATGAACGTCATAATATGGATATAGGTAGAACTGCCAGCCGGATCCCCCCATTGCATCATATACAGGATAAACCATACCCTCTTTATTTTCATCTCCCGGATTCTGCCATCTTTCTGCGAAGTGGCGATTGGTATAATTCATGCCGGTAAAAGAGTCCATTCTCATTTTACCTCCCAATTTGGAGACAAACATAAATGAAACATCAAAGTTGTAGAAAGAGTAACTATTTGTCAGAGCAAGTTCGTAAGGGGAGATTGAATTTCCCATAAATTTTAAATCTGCATCTCCAAAGGTAAATAATGCATTTCCACTTTGAATATCTCCATTTCTGTCATATACCTGAGGATAACCTTCCGCATCAAGTCCCGCAGATTTGAATGCAAACATAGCCCCTACCGGAAAACCTTCTTTATAGGTTCTTGGGTCCAAAAAGTCATAGACATAAGGGTATGATTTATTATAGGTCAATATTTTGTTATTGTTGTATGAAAAGTTCAGGTTTACGTTCCATGAAAAGTTGTTGTTTTTTACGACCAAAGATCTTAGAGACGCCTCTATACCCCGATTCCTGATCGAACCTACATTTTTAGTTAGGTTTGCAAAACCGGTTGTTGGGTTTACTGCATCCGATGCCAGCAAGTCTGTTGAAAGCTTGTTGTAAAGATCTACCGATGCACCGAATCTGTCTTTCAGGATAGCCAGGTCAAAACCGATATTTGTTGTAGCTGTTTTTTCCCAACGAAGCTGATCGTTTACAGGAGATGATATGGAGTAATAGGTACCTCCGGCAATAGCACTATAACTACCAGGAGACAAAATCAGGTAAGGCCCTTCACCAAGTGCTATGTTCCCGTTAATCCCGTAAGAGGCACGAAGATTCAATATATTAACTGTTGAATTATCGAAGAACCCTTCATTGGCTATTTTCCACGTTGCTCCTGCGGACCAGATTGGTTTGTATCTGAACTTAGGGTCTGTTCCAAAGAAGTTGGTAAGGTCCAACCTTGCAGAGCCGCTTATGATATAACGACTGTTAAATTCATATGAAGCATTGCCATACCATGATGTGTATCGATTATCTCTGAGAGACATTTTTCCGTCAGTCATTGAGGGATACGTGTAGCTTAATATACTATTATTGTATACCCCACTCCTAAAGTCAAGATAATTTATCGATTCATAACTACCTGCCTGTCTGTTATATCCGAATCTTGTCGGGTAAGCATTACCATTAATCTGGTCCCTTATAATCTCCCCTCCCAACAATGCAGTAATTCTATGTTTATTATCGTTAAATGATTTGTTATAATTTGCCTGATACCTTATTGTCCAATTATCAGTTATCGATCTAGCTTCATTAAGTATGTCTCCATAAGGGAGATACTTTTTCATAGAGTTATTTATATCTGTCCATGAATTCACTCTATATCTTACATAGAACGACTCTTTCTCTCTAATCTCTTTTGCGTTCGTATTTCCCCTGCGCCAGGCTCCCCCCACATTTACCGAAAACCCGTCAAACAGTTTAAAGGTAAAATTGCCGGACAATCTCACATTCAATGAATTTGTAAAACTCATCTCCCTACCCAGATCTGCAACGGGGTTATATTCGGAAGACAACATGTTGGCCGCTCTGCTCGGATCATTAAAAGCAGCGAGTACAGAAGATGGAACCGGCGTCCTTATATTTTGAGATTTCCCGCTGGCATCAAATAAATTTGAATATGCATAAATCATTTTGTCATAGTTGATCATTTTTTCATCGGAAGGAAGTAAGTCGCTCCATTCGTCAAGCGGTGATTGACTATTGGTATAGAGAACATTGGCAGACATATCAAATGATATCCATTTGGCAGGTGTCCAGGTATTTTTCATGTCAAAAATCAATTTTTCATTTTTTTCATGAATCATCGCTTTCTTATCAGCATAAGATCCTACATAATTGATTGCTGCATTGAACTGACTTTTTTCTGACCCTCCGCTTATCCCTAAATTGTGAGATTGAGTAATTGACATCCTTTGTATATATTTCTCCAATTGTCTGACTGCGTCAAAACTTCTTAATTTGTCGATAGCAGTTATAGCTGTGGCTCTATCGTTATTATATAGAAGATCCTGAACAGGTGACATCTCTGATTCCGGTCCCAGATAGAACCATGTTTGGTCATAATTTGCAATCTCTCCATCAATAATATCACTGGTAGACCCAAAGTTGAATGTATCAAAATTTGTTTTGGCCCTTGCAGAAAATACCCCTCTGTAAGAGACCTTGAAGGCATCTTTTTGCCCTCTCTTGGTGGTAATGACAATAACTCCATTTGCAGCTCTTGTTCCGTAAATTGAAGTTGAGACTGCATCTTTTAAAATGGTGATATTATCTATATTAATCGGATTGATATCCTCCAGATTGCCATCAAATTGAAAGCCGTCAACAACAATAAGGGGCTTGACATTGGCATTGATTGTGGCTGTACCTCGGATAGATACATTTCCATTGTTGTCAAATGTAAGACCGGCAGCCTGTCCCTCCAGAATCTTCTTTAGGTCGGGTTGTAATTTGGATTCGGTTATCTTTGTGTCAATGATTGTGAAAGAGCCGGTTGCTCTCTCTTTGGAAATTGTTTGATATCCTGTAACTACTATATCGTTCAAAGAGACAATATCTGGCTCCATATTGACATTGATAACAATTCTGTTATTAACCGATACCTCCACGGTCTTCATCCCCAAACAATAAAATGTTAAAACAGCGTTACCCGGTACTGTAATTTCATAGTTTCCCTTTTCGTCCGATAATACAGTCTCTTTACCTCCTTTGACCTGAACAATAACACCCGGCATTGCAGTACCCACAGAGATGTCGTTTATGAAGCCTTTTACAATTATCTGCTTGATCTTATCATTCTCCGGATCATTTAAAATATTCTTGGGTGAAAGAATAATCTGATTGTCAACTATCTTATAGGAAATTTTCTTCCCTGCAAATAGTTCATCCAATGCATAGTTGAGAGTTACATCTTTGCACTTAATGGTTATTTTTTGTTCTACATTTACAAGTTTTGTGTTATACATAAACTTGTACGGGCTCTGCTTTTGGATCTCGGCTAAAGCTTGTTCAACTTTACCTTCTTTAATGTCCAATGTGATTTTTACCGATTGCGCCTGTAAAATGAGATTGCCACAGCTAAAAATCATCAGACAGAGAAAAGTTTTTAAAATCCAGGTTTTTTTCATACTTTTAAATGTTTTTAGGATTAATATTAATTACGTTGGTGCTAAAGACGAAATTCCCGGGCAGGACTCCACTCCTGCCCATTTTTTATTTTCTCGAACTCAGTCTTATTTCATTCTTGATTATTTTATATTCTATAGGTGAAGATAATTTTATATACTCCATAATCTGTTCTATTGAACAATTTGCAAGTGAGGCTGTAAAGCCATAAGAGTATATTTCAGGATTTTCTACAACTATCGTAACATTGTAGAAATGCTCCAATCTTCTGATTATCTCCTCCATCGTGTCATCTTCAAAAATAAGTTCTCCATCTGTCCATGCTTTATATCTTTTAGTATCAATATTTTTACTGAGTTCCTCCTCTTTGTTGTCCTTTATGTAAGTATATTTCTGATTAGGTTGAAGAATAATTTGTTGTGCATTGTATTCGATAGCTACCTTTCCTGTCAGCAAAACAGCTTCAATCGTCTTTTCCGAAGGATATGCCTGAACATAGAAAGAGGTTCCCAATGCAATTACATCTATCTCTCCTGCATCAACAATGAATCTTTGTTTTTCATTCCTACTGACATCGAAAAATGCTTCGCCATTCAATTTAACCCTTCTTTCCTTTCTCCCGAAATCGCGCGAAACATATAATTTACTATTTCCATTTAAGCACACTTCCGTACTATCAGTCAACAATATTTTCAAACGGGCACCGGGGGGAGAGACATACTCGAGATTGAGCGGAAACACCTTATTGGTATCGTAATTTGCAATTGCAGCCAACTCATTTGATAATTCTCTATTTGATTTTTGAGAATAATACAAAAATGTCACAGCTCCTATTACGAGTGGTATTATAAACAAAGCTGCAATTTTTTGGAATTTTCTCATAAATCCAACAAGGGAAACCGATTTCCTCTCACTTATCTTAACATGCCCGCTAATCTTAGAATACATTTTTTCAAAGTCAACTCCACTGATTTCCTCTGAATTCATGGAATTGTTTTGGAACCAATCGTTAAAGCACTCCTTGCCTTCCTCTGTATCAAATAGAAAGGACAAGGTCTCCTTTACCTCAGCAGGGAGGATCTCCACGTTCTCATCTAGCAATTCTTTTATTGCATTTTCTATGGATATACGCATAGCCTTATCCTTTTATTGGTCGTATATAATACAACTCAAAAAATACTTTCCGTGACTCCATGGTAAAACTTTATGAAATTTTTATGAAAACAGAGATAAAGATTGATATACTAATCTCATTTGCGAGGTTCTCTTTGATAAACTGAAGAGCTTTGCGCATCTGAGTATCAACTGTATTTTCGGAAATTTCTAGTTTTACTGCAATCTCTTTGTAAGAAAGACCTTTAAATCTGTTTAATATAAAAACCTCTCTCCTTCTCGGAGGCAGTTGGTCTATCAGCCCTTTCAACATATCGTTAAGATCTTTTTCTATAAGGGAATTATCTACCAATCCTGAAGACTTATCTTTTAGACTTAACTCCATCTTTTCAAACATCAATTTCTCTTTATATTTGTGTTTGAGATAGTTATAAGCCGAATTTTTCGCTATTGTAACTAAGAAGGAGGTTAAATTTGTGTCATCTCTTAATGTACTGCGAATATCCCAAATCTTAATAAATACCATTTGGGTTATCTCTTCCGAATCGTGAGAATTTCTAAGGACAGAGAAAACAAATCTATAAACAGTAGGAGCATATTTATCATATAACTGTCGCAATGCAGAGGAACTGCCCATTGACAGATTATGGACTATTTGCTTAGTTTCTTTACTATTCATAAATTTGAATTGTAACGCAAAGGTAATTTATTTTTTATATTGAAATAACATAGAATTATTATTGCTAATAGAGCCAATTTTTTATATTTTTGCATAATATACGTGTTTTACTCCGTCACAATTCAATTGTTTATCAACGTAGCAATATACGTGTATAAATTTTAAATAACCATAACATGGCATCACTGGCAGAATTATTAGCTTCATCTTTGGGTGTACTGCGACAAGTACAAAAAGACAACGATTTTATGATTGTTAAAAGTTCGGAAATATCAAGAATTCATTTGAAACGTCTTGTAGATAACAACTTTTTAAAACAAATCATAAAGGGGTGGTATGTCGTTACCGACCCAAGAGCATTGCCAGGGGATAGCACTGCATGGTATGCTTCGTTCTGGAATTTCCTTACACGTTATGCAAATGATCGTTATGGTAAGGAATGGTGCCTTTCACCGGAAGAGTCATTGTCAATTTACAGTGGCTCATCTGTCATTCCAGGTCAGGTTATAATCAGATCAAAAAAAGCAAACAACAATCTGCTATATCTTATTCCTCCTACTTCAATATTTAATCTGGAGGCAAGTATCCCTGAACGGTTGGATACGAACAACAGATTTGGTATTAATTTATATTCCTTGCCGGAGGCTCTGGTTATGTGCTCTCCTGTTATGTATAAAAATGATGTTCTCACGATGCGTGCTTCTCTCGCTATGATTAAAGACTCAACAGAGATATTGAAAATTTTGGTGGATAATGGACAAACGATAAGAGCTGGTCGTCTTGCAGGAGCATTTCGCAATGTTGGAAATGATAAAATTGCCGACCAGATTATTAACACAATGAAAAGGATTGGGTATGATGTCCGGGAAGAAGATCCGTTTGAAACTGCTGTCACCGTTGAATTATCTTCCTCACCTTATGTTACGCGCCTTAAGTTGATGTGGCAGGAAATGAGAGTGGACGTTATTCAGAATTTCAGCCGTCCCAAATGTAACCTGAATGGGAAAGATTTTCTTGCAAGAATGGAGGCACAGTATAAACTGGATGCTTATCATTCTTTATCAATAGAGGGATATAGGGTTACCGATGATTTGATAGAAAGGGTAAAAACCGGCAATTGGAAACCAGATGATAATGACAATCGAGTAGACTGCCCCGACAGTTGACCTGACGGGGAGAGCCTCTCACACCACTGTACGTACGGGTCTCGTATACAGCGGTTCATTAAGATGTGGGGCAATTTTCTCGTAATAAGGAAGCATAGCC
>Ga0209417_1005113_pt1 | contig 14805 bp, 10 predicted proteins | sample RifGroF2_FD_184002 | JGI IMG/M metagenome (GOLD analysis project Ga0209417, IMG submission 184002) | Groundwater microbial communities from Rifle, Colorado, USA - Groundwater F2 (SPAdes) (version 2) | ecosystem: Environmental > Aquatic > Deep subsurface > Groundwater | place: Rifle, Colorado... | reverse complement strand
CGATGACATGCACGAGGCCGTGACAAAGTTTTCCTCCGCTCACCCGGAGGTTAGGATACGGGAAATCAGCAATACGGTAGACCCGATCAAGGAAAACTATAAAGGATCGATGTACCTGCTCCTGGAAGGGGCACTGCTGGCCGTGGTGGTGGTTTGGCTCTTCCTGCGGGACTGGCGAGCCACAATCATTTCCGCCACCGCGCTCCCCCTCTCCATCATCCCGACCTTTATCGTGATGTATTTCTCCGGGTTCAGCCTGAACATCGTCTCGCTTTTGGCCTTGTCCCTGGTGGTAGGAATCCTGGTGGACGACGCCATCGTCGAAGTGGAGAACATCGCCCGGCATCTGCGCATGGGAAAGACGCCGTACCAGGCTGCCATGGAAGCGGCCGACGAGATCGGGCTGGCGGTCATCGCCACCACGTTCACCCTGGTGGCGGTCTTCCTCCCCACTGCCTTCATGGGGGGGATCTCCGGCAAGGTGTTCCGGCAGTTCGGGATTACCGCCGCTACGGCGGTGCTGGCGTCCCTGCTGGTTGCCCGCCTGCTGACCCCCATGATGGCGGCCTATTTCATGAAAGATTCAGGCCATGAGGAGAAGGATTCCGCCCTGATGGTGCGCTACCTGGGGTGGATACGCGTCTGCCTGACCCACCGCAGGGCCACCGCGATCGCCGCCGGAATCTTCCTGGCCGGTTCCCTGGCGCTGACGCCGCTCCTTTCCACCGGCTTCATGCCGGCGCAGGATGACGGCCAGACCCAGGTTTCCCTCGAACTTACACCGGGGAGCTCTCTGGACGATACCGCCCGACTCGCCCGAAAAGCCAGTACGCTCATCAAGGGGATTCCCGACGTGACCCACATTTTTTCATCCGTCGGCACGGCCAGCTCCGGGTTCGGCGTCGAAGCCTCGACGAATTCCGCAGCGAACAAGGCCACTTTGACCGTTGACATGAAGCCGCGCAAGGAGCGGCGCAAACAGGTGGTGGTCGAAGCACAAATCCGGGAAGTCCTGGCCGACCTCCCGGGCGCGCGGGTTTCGGTCGGTCGCGGCAACAGCGGCGAGAAGTTGGAGCTCACCCTGGCCGGCGACGATTCGCAACTGCTGGAGTCAACGGCGGCGTCCCTGGAGAAGGAAATCCGGACCCTCAAAGGGGTAGGCAACGTGAAGTCGGGCCTGGCCCTTCAACGCCCCGAAATCCAGATCGTTCCCGACTATGCGCGGGCGTCCCAGCTGGGGGTGACGGTGGAGGCGCTCGGCGATGCCGTTCGCCTGGCAACCTACGGCGACTACGCATCGCGGCTCAACAAACTCAACCTGCCCCAGCGCCAAATCAACGTCCGGGTTCGCCTGAGCCCGGAGACCCGTAACGACCTGAGCAGCATCGGACTGATCAGGGTGGCCGGGAGCAAGGGGCAGGTGGCACTCTCCTCGCTGGCCGACATCCAGATGGGAGGCGGCCCCGCCCAGATAGACCGCCTGGATCGCTATCGAAACGTCACAATTTCGGTGGAGCTGAACGGTCGCTCCCTGGGCGAGGTTATGAACGAAGTCCGCCAACTCCCATCCATGCGCAACCTGCCCAAGGGTGTTTTCACGGTACAGCAGGGGGAGCTGCAGCGGATGAGCGAAATGTTCGGCAGCTTCGGTCTTGCTATGGCTGCCGGCGTTCTCTGCATCTACGTGGTGCTGGTGCTTCTCTTCCACGATTTCCTCCAGCCGGTCACGATTCTGGCCGCCTTGCCCCTTTCCCTGGGGGGCGCCCTGCTGGCGCTGGTCGTCACCGGCAACGACTTTTCCATGCCGACGGTCATTGGCCTGCTCATGCTGATGGGGGTGGTCACCAAGAACTCCATCCTGCTGGTGGAATACGCGATCATGGCGAGACGCGAGCATGGCATGTCCCGCTTTGATGCACTTGTTGATGCCTGCCACAAGCGCTCCCGCCCCATATTCATGACCACGATCGCCATGGGAGCCGGCATGCTGCCGATCGCCCTGGGTCTGGGAGCGGACCCGAGTTTCCGCCAACCAATGGCTATCATCGTCATCGGGGGGTTAGTGACATCGACACTGTTGAGCTTGCTCGTCATACCGGTTCTTTACACGTATGTCGACGACCTTATGCAGTTTTTTCGCCACCGCATGCTGCCTGTTCCGGACAAAGGGGGTGAGCCCTCCACGGCAAAGCCGACATCTGCGATAACAGATCAATAGTGAGTTCCAAGGACATCCATACTTAAAACAAAAGGCGGCCAATCGGCCGCCTTTACAGTATGGAATAGCAATGAAATATTAAGCACTTATCTCTAGCAAAAAAATATGGTTTCACACCCGCTTATTAGCAGTTTGATTAGCACACAGCAACACCATTATCAACAAATTTATAAGCTTCAAAAATACCCATCAGTTTTTTTGAATGTTTAGACAACATGTCCATCTCGCGTCATAACGGGGTACTCGGTTCACCCGCTTCGCCCGGTCGGTTTTCCGGGCGGGGCGGCGTGCAACCGGCTGGTTGAGACGTCACTTATTTTCCATTTTCAAGGGTAGACCCTGCCTCTGTTCCTTTCAGGCGTGTGCTAACATGGAAATAGGATGGTTAATTTTGTATGTATTTCGTCATTATAATTACGCTTACTCGTAACCCATCTTCCATTTTCATTATTCCACTTAACGGTAGTAAATTCATCTTCAGAAGTATTTGACATGACAACAAACACAGTCAAAGTCCAGCTATAGGTTAGTATGGCGTATGGCATCTGATTTTGAAGTTGGCCGTAATGTATCCCTAAGAGGTTTCCCCAACTGGTTTGCAAAATGTAATTACCAATAGGTACAGAATCATGCTGAAGTAGGCTATTATCGTTAATTATTTTCCTAAGATGTCTACATAGTCTCCTGATGTCACCCACTGGAAACTTTTTTAAACTTGAGAAATCAGAACAACTACAGAACTGTTTATTAATGCTCACGTTGTAGTAGCAATTATTAACGTCAGCACGTACTGAATCATCCAGTTTAGAATCAACAATTTTAAAGTGTAATCCTATAAAGCACCTATCAATCACTTCCTTTCTAATTTGCTGTATGGTATTAAAATGAGCCTCTTCTTCTAACATCATTTTTTCTTCCTCAGCTTCCTTTTTCAACCTCTCCTCAGCTTTTATTCTACGTGCATCTTCCTGAGTAGACATAACAGCATGAATTTCTTGCAAATGGGTAATTATTGAATCACGAATCTGTGGAGCACCCAAAATCTTATTCCCATAACTCCAACGTTTTTCCAAGATACTAAAGCCATACTGTTGATACACAGGTTCTTTTGCCCAATTATATGTAATAACGTTGACCCACTCATCACTCGTTCCTATGATCAATGCATATTTTTTACCGCTTTCAAGGACTCCAATGTAATAAGCAACAATAGTATGATCATAAGCCCTTATTGCGTCATGAATTTCTTCATTTCCGAGCTTATCAAGCGAGAATGGAACAAAAATGTTTTCTTCTAATGGGGCAGCCAAATTTAATCTCTGGGGGGGCAATTCCCCGCCCCTTGGGGCGATTGATGCACCAATTAATGTTGTAGATACCCCGTTGCTTGCGGCGGGTTGATTCATTTCTTTCGCATGGTAGGTCATTTTGCAGGAAACGCGACTTGTGCTGAAGTGGACTTCTATCCGGTCGGTTATTTCCTTCAAAAAAGGTTCACAACAGCAATTTATGATCTCATTGCCATTTATATTGTTGTAGGTAGGAGCCTCACCTGTGTTACAGCGCCCGCACCGCATGCCATTGATAAGATCATTTATTTCCTTTATAAAATTGGCTCTAAATGGTTTGTGCATAGGAGCCGATGGCGCAGGTGCGGCAAAATAAGGAATTGGCTGAGGTTTGGAGGCGGAAGACAGTGCACGATATATGAGATATACAATGATCAGAACAAATACAAACCAACCCATAATTGCTTCCTCTCAGTGTTCTGTCTCTTTTTGGCCTTTCCTATTTTACCTGTGTTCAACTCTTATTGAGCAGACGACATTGCCATCTACATGAGGAACCTCTGGGGTGCCTTTTAGATGATTATCAGGTTAGAGTTTCGGACATTTGCAACCTTCCATTCGCATGCAATCAACCAGTTCCAAAACCAACCGCCGCGCAATATCATCGCTTGCAATCCGCTGTGCGCCTTTGCCAAGCGCCGATATATCTCTAGGGGGAGCGGGCATCGGGGGAAGGTGAAAAAGTGTCAATAGATAAATAGAATGTCCCTCAAGCGTCCTACTCTAGGACTCTCTTATTGTTATGTGACTTACAATTTTGCATTGTCATTTTCAATACGATTGATTGACTGACTTTTATGTACCGGGCCATGAGCAATATCCGATAAGTCACCAAGATATATATTATCCAATGGACCATCAACCGGTGAATTTATTGCTATTCTGTATTCACATTGATAGTCATAAATGTTTCTTTTTCTGAATGCCCCTACTTCACCTTCATAGGTTATTGGGCAAAAATATTGAACGAAGTCGTGTTCGCAATAGTATTTTAATTCATTTATTTTTTTGACTAACCTAGATAAAAATTCTCTTGGATTATGGATTAGCACAATGTATTCACCAAAGTCTCTCCATAACCTTTCGTCAAATACTCTTTTATCGCTTGTTTTTTTTAATGTTTCTTCTGTGACGGCGCAAAGACAAAAAATATGAGAAAAAATAACGTCGCCAAGTCGGATTGAAAAAGGTTCTGCTATTTTAAATTTTTTTCCGTCGAGGGTCAGAGACGCGCCAATATGCTGATGGTAGCGTGATGCAAGTTCGTGCCGGTCATATTTATGCCCGGCATCTTCATGCTTAGCAAAATATTCAAAATTATTTATATATACGTGTCCTTTATTTACAAAGGATGACAAATGATCGATGTCGTCTGAAAATTTCAGGAAAAACATATTGCGTGTTCACCCTTTTTTCACATAAAGGGGTCGGTCTTGACCGGCGGCGTTAACCGTCCGCGTCTAAGGACGTGGTTATACCTCACCCCTTATCTCCTTTTTCAATAGTTGCACTTCGTTAAACATTGGACGAAGTGCGCAAATGGCAGGATCTCCGGGTTTTGCCCCCGCTTCAACTAGCTTATAGAATCTATTAGTAAGTGAATCAAGGAGGAATAAAAAATGCTCGACTTTTTCAGGATCGCCCAATGAAAAGCGCTGATGTGGAACTTGCTCTCCGATATATATTCGGTGATGATCTTCCAGAAATAGAACTTTGTCATGCGAGAATTCTCCCGGCGTTATGTCCACCAGGTTGCCAGACGGTGCTTTCCATATACCGTGAAACTGTGCCTGAAGAAATATCTTTGTGTACTCAGAAATTGACCAACCGTATATTATCATGCCCCCGTAATTTTTTACTTTTGTCTGAACGTTTGGAAAACATTGAAGCTTCACGGAATAATATTCAGGTCTCACAGACACATAAACAGGAGAGCTGTCTGAGCAAAGAATAGTGCAAAAATCTATAACCGATTTATTGATACTTTGCGGGGGGAATTGCTTTTCAATAGTCATGTTAACCCTCTGCTAGAGCAGCAATAGCGTGAAATTAACGGGGTGAGCCCATGACCTGCCGGTTTTGGTTTTGGGCAGATAGGACGTGGTTAGGCATTCCGCTTCACTCCGTTTCAAGGAGCCCAAGCAATTCAGTATGGGGTCTGATGTTGCGCAAATACTCAGCTTCGTTTCCAGGTAAATATTCTAGAACCTTGGTGAAAAGGTTTGTCTTAAATTGGTCATTTACAAATGGTGTCGCTCGTAGTGCAGTTTTAATGGCCTTTTCGCCTGCCTCGGTTTGTCCCTTTGAGTGCAAGTAGCAACCCATGGCAAACAAGTCTCTCAGAGCGGCACCGACATAATTGTCTTTGTCTTGGTTTAAGAAAAAAGAGTCGTCAATAATTTTCCATTCTTCGGCAGTTAATTTCATAAAGGAGTCTCCTATGCGTAGTGGTGTGAATATTGAACTTAAAAGGCAAGCGGGATCAGGTAAGACGGCAATTCTCCATATTATTGGTGAAACACTCCGCAACTCTGATTTTAACGTGGTAGCAGTATATACGCATACTTTGGTAGGCTGTAAATTAAAATAATCAAGCGAAGGACAGGCGACCCTGTTGGGACATTCCAGTCTGAAAACTACGATGATCTACACCCATTGTGTTCCGGTCAGAACCGTTAAGTAACCGAAGAGCCCGCTGGATTTTGAATCGTTTAGAGCACAGTCAAATGTGTATCATGTCAACAAAGATAAATAAAAACAGCCTGTTGCAAAAAAATAATATTGACAGTGGCATCAAACCCTGTAGAATGGGAACTACCTTTTCATTCAAGATGGTTTGCTGCTAATAGCGCATCCATCGTGAATTATCTCCTTCCGGAGAGTCGTTCTCAGGTCGCGATATGCGCTCTAGGGATCTTAACTTTGAAACACAGCAACACAACGGGATTGGCTTGTCCAAAAATCCATGTTGACATAATACAATTTTCAAGCCCGTTCGGTTATACACCAGACGGGTTTTTTAATGTTTTCTGCATACTCAGGCGCAACATGCCGCAATACGAGCAACGACAGATATCGGGAGATATTTGTCGTTCACCCCAGCGAACTGCCATACCTGATGCACTTTCTGTAGAATGCACAAGTATTTTGCCTCTTTATGTGGCAGTTATAAAAGATTACCTTCCGAGGTATTCCACCTATTAAGTAACCTCCAGCCCTAATGCTTCGTTTGATTCGACAGCATGAGTAACAAACTCCTGATGATTGTTAACACAACATCAACACAACACAGATATTCCCTAAGATACTGCCCTGCAGGGGCAGACTAATGGTCAGCGCGTCACTTGCGAAATTGAGCATCGCGAAATTTCAATGCAAGTGACGCGCTCAAAGATCCAGAATCGGCGGGCTTTTACGTCGATTCTGCAAATGCCGACCACGTGACGGAATTTGCAAGACCCTTCCCCGGTTTCAAAATCTCTCCCCATTCGCGCGGATGCGACCAGTCGCTCCCGCCTACCGCTATGCCTGTCGCGAACGCGACGCTACCTGGTGAGCCAGGTTGCCAACGGCATAGTACTGATCTGTTCCAAGCTGCGGCTTGGAAACAGTAAGGTGCGCCACCCCTGTGTGGCGAGGTGCTTTCACTCAACAATGTCTTGGGCGTCGCGAACGTCCGGAAAGGGGAAAACTATGAAACCACTGTCAGTACAAGCGTTGGAATGGATCGGGAAGGATTGGAGTGTCGGCAGCAAAACCAGAGAAGGCCATCTACAGCATACGAAGGACTTTGCAAATCACGTGAGTCAACGGTTCGCTATGGAGGACATTCAGAACCTGAAACCTAAACACGTGGAGAGCTATGTCCAGCACATGAAAGACGAAAAGTTGGACAACGGCACCATGTGTAACCGCATGGCGGCGGTCAGGACACTGGTCAACGCCATTGGTAAGGGCAACATTGTTGCCCGAGATAACAAAGCCTACGGTATTGCTCGAGGCAGTCGGCAAAAGCCGATTATAGCTGATCAGAGCAGAGTAGATGGAATCCGGCAGGTACTGGCAGATCGTGCCAATGCCAGAGACCGCGTGGCAATGATGTGCCACGCCGCAGCGGAGTTGCGTGAAGCATTCGGGCTGCGGCCTCAGGAATCCCTGCTGTCCAGCAAGTTGGTCGAAACACCTAAAGGCATCGCTCTGCGCGTCGAAGGTGCCAAGGGTGGAAGACCGAGGGATTTGCGTATCGGAAACGAGTCCCAACTGCGGGCGGTTCAGATTGTCGCGCAGGTATCGCAGGCTCTTGGCAGCGGAACCGCCCGCATCATCCCGCCCGAAATGTCACTTGGACAGGCATATAACGCCCAACGGACATTATGGAGGGAGTTGGGTGGAACAAAGAACTCTGCTGCTAACATGCATGTGTCACGGCATACAACAGCGCAGGTTATGAATGCACAAGGGTACAGCAAAGGTGAAATCATGGCGTGGCTTGGCCACGGCGAGGATCGTTCACCCTTCTGTTATATCCCCAGATAAGATCAGCCTACGGGAAGGGAAATCTTGAGGCATGGGTGGTCAGAAATCCAAATCGAATCGCCGGAGGCGGCATCATGCATGTTGATCCTGATAGGTTCGGCTGCAGATGCCCGGTGATTTTGTATATGCCAAAGACAAAAGGCCCGTTGGGGGAACATTCCCCCAATGGGCCTTTTTTTGTGCCTGGTCCATTACGATACGATTACGTGTCACATCATCGGTGATTGAAGAACTTCCTTCAGCTTCAAGGTATCGATTGGGTATTCGGCCTGTTCGACTATCCGTTGCATGAGCTTGAGTTGTACCTTGCGATAGGTTGTATCGCCGGTCCCCCCTTTGGCTGAGTGCCCCATTACATCGTTGAAGGCTCTGTCCACGAATTTTTCAAGGCCGGCAATATCCAAGCCGCTTGTTTTCCCTTCCATTGCATCAATGGCCGCATCGGCGAATTTGTTCTCGATTGCTGTTTTGAAGTTTGCGCGCAGTGAGTACACCCGTAATTTCTTATCGGTTGATATGCAGTCTACAAGCGTGTTAAGGCGGGCACTCAGGTTGTCGCCATAATAGCGGCCTGTTTTTTCATTATACATACAATTTGGAAACAACTGATCTTGACCCGTGGCTTTCATCTTTTCCACGTATTCCATGAAGCCGAGTTCAATCAATTTCGAATGGATGGGCAGGTTTCTTTGGGATGTATCTTTCTTTATGCGCTGTTTTCTGTCACCGTTTGCACAAATCCGGAAATACAGGATTCCATCGCGTTCCTGGATGTCATCTATGTATAGTTGGGCAATTTCATTGTTACGCATGCCATTATAGAGAATGATCAGCGGAATCCAGCAATTTTCAGGGTACTCCGGCATATAGGTGTCAGCCAGTATGGAAATGTACTGTTGTAATTCCACGGGGGAGAATTCCCTTGATCTCTCGCGCTGGACACCTTCGGGAAGTTGCGTTTTCTCAAAAGGGTTAAAGTCAACGTGTTTCCGCTGTCGGGCCGCAGCCCATCGAAACGCGCCAGCCACATGATCCAGGTATTTGTTTACGGATGAATTGCTAAGCTGATTCTCGGTCATTAAGTAATCGCGCCACTCAATGGCCTTGTCATCAGTTATTTCTTTGACGCCAATATCTTTGCCAAAATATTCAAGCAGCGACTCTTTGATCGTGGCAATTTCTCGCTCTTTGCGCTTGATGCGATATTCATTGGCATCTGGTTTTTTACGGTATTCCTTGTCCCAGTAGGCATAATATTGAGCCAATAAGTCAGAAACAGGTATCCCGGTATCTTTTTGGGGTGGCAGGTCGGTTTTCCATTTGGCAATCAAACGGTGCTGGAGTTCAGATTCATCTCGGATTCCCTGTATGCGCTCCTGTTCGATTATGAAGGCCAGTTTTGCTGACTGGGCCATGGCAGACATAAGTTCTTTTTCGTCTTTGGATTCGAAAGGGGGGAGGTCTATGCCATGTTTATTCAGGAAAGTTTCATAGGCACCTGACACAAAGGTCAGATCCTCAGGTCTGCCAGCAAAGATGTGTTCCGTTATCCGGTCAACCATCACTTTGGCGCTTTCTCCAAGCAGGTAACGACCTTCCGGACATTTTGAGGCCTTGGCATATACTTGTTTTACGGCCTCTAAAGAAGCAGTTATTTCTTTGCAATCGTTCGGTGAAGCAACCATCGTACCCAGGCGGAGTTCGTCGTTGAATCGCAAAAGATCCAACCCGAATTCAGCAGCAATTGCGTCTGTTAACGTGCTATCCATTTTGTTCCTTATCTTTATGAACAGTTGGTCAGCTGCCAACAGCACTTTCCGCGACTGTGATCTCGCCACGGAATAGTTCCTGGTCTTTAGCGACCGCCAAATTTGTTTTTTACCGAGTGAATTTTGTAAGTCAAGGGGTACTGATATGATGGCCCAATATACTTTGCCGCGCCTGGTTACACAATCCATTTTCACCTCTCCACATTAGCAAAAACATTAGCAAAACAGCTGCTTGGAGAGGTTACTTAATATTATCATACTGTTAGGGGCAGATAAAGGCGGCCAATCGGCCGCTTTTGCTGTTTCCGCTGCGCCCGGAATTCCGGGGACATCCATGATAAGTTTTGTCAAGGGGAAAACGGAGATTTCCCTTAACTTTCCGAACTGCCACCGGTAGCTTTTTTGATACCCCTTCCAGCTCTCCAACCTTTTTAATCTAATTCTATAGGGTCCGCACAATTACGATCATGCGACCAGACATCCATGTGCCACCTTCGGAATAATCACCTGCTGAGTACGTGGCATCGGTAACGACGTCATGTACTCAGCAGGTAACCCGTTGTAGAAGATTGAGTTAGGGCCAACCCGCCGGCCTCGAAACACCATAAATGTTGTGCAGCCTTGCGGCTCACATAGTCCCCAGAATAGCAAGGCCCGGCGGGAAGATCGTCCTGCAAGAAGGTTATGTCTGTTCTGCTATGCCGCTTTCTTCAATAACTCGAAACCGGTTTCACGCCGGTCAACCGCCAACATGAATTCAACCAGCTTGCGGGCTACCACCAGAGTTGCGCGGTTCTTGTTACCGCGTGCCAGCTCTTTTTCATGAAGCAGTCCCAGCTGTTCATTCCAGTGTGGCGCCAGTTTGGCGGCCTCTATCAACTTGGTCTGCAAGTGTTTGTTCCGTTTTTTGGAGATCGGTCCGCGCTGTTCTTTGCCCGCCGATTCGTGCTGGCCGCTGCAGAGTCCACAATAGCTGATGGCATCACGAGATGAGCTGAAGCGGGAGACTTCACCGATTTCCAGTACCCAGGTCAGCGCCATAATCTCACCGACTCCAGGTATGCTCATCAGTCGTTGTACCCGATCCCGAATCAGGCTGTTATTTCGTAATGCGGAAACCAGTTTCTTCTGGACGTCGTCGAACATCTCAAAGCCGTTTCTGCTCATTTTCAACAACGCTTTTACCGAATCCGGCACATCCTCAACCCGTTCCAGAAGAGCGCCAAAATACTTCTTGCCGTGAAGTTTCTTCTTGTCATAGGTTGCGCCCACTTCCATAAGAAGGCCGGACATTTTGTTCTTCATCTTGACGGCGGTATTCACAATCATGTTACGATAACGCAGCACCCGCCGCAGTTCCCGCAGTTCTGTCGGCATCATATGGCATTCCGGCAGCAGGTTGACACGTAACAGATCAGCAATCTTCTCTGCGTCAGCCCGGTCATTCTTTTTTTTGGCGGCGGTGATCGCCTTCAGCATTGCCGGGTGAGCTACCTTCAACTCAAGGGCATGCGGCTTCATGAAATCGAATACCCACCCGGTAAAAATAGTGGCTTCCATCGCTCCGTACCAAGGGCCGGGTAGTTCACTCAGCCATTTTCTCAATGCCTTGCGTTCAGCAGCAACAATGCCCTGGCGAACAAGCTCGCCGTCAAACCGCTTAATGCAGTAAGCAATTACCCTCTTGTGAATGTCCAGGCCGATGTAGTAGATTGCACCCATGGAAGCCTCCTCGTGGTGATTTGATTTTGGACGGCGTTGCCGGTCCAACTGCTTGTGCTAACAAGCTATTCAATACCACCGGAGGCTTCCACTTCAACTCTTACTTATGCATCCAAACACCATACTTAATTCTTACTCCCTTTTGGTCCCGGTTTTCCGCGCTTTAACGGGCGTTCAAGAGCCGTTTCCAAATGTTCGACGAAAGCTTCTGCACCGAGTGGTCTACCTGTTCGCTCATGTTTCCGGATCGCATTTGTCTGCTCTTCTTCTCCCGTTCCAGCAAGAAAGAGCCCCCATTCTCCAGTCAGTTCCAAAAGTGGCGTAACCTTAACTAACTCATTATCTCTCCTGGGGAAGAGTCAGCGGGTCATGTTTGACATTTAAACATTCGGCTCTTGCAATCTTCAAATGTCAAACATGACCTCGTAGGTTTCCCCCCACGCAAGAGTTGGAACATTTTCTTATGCAAAAGCAAAAAGCAACTGCGTCACTCTTGGGTTTCCCTAATTTTCCATTAATAGAAAGTTAGGAATGTCATTTCTTTTTGATAAGTCAAATTCTTCCGTAAGGCCTTCTTGACTTATATTATTTTTTTCAGAGAATTGAATAGATGTTAGCCCTGCGACTCTTTTTAAACTGTCATTTTCCATAAAACGGTCATGAAGACTCTTACTCATAAACACATCTTCCGAGAGACTAAAAATAATAAAGTTTATTGCTGACAACTTATCTTTATGTTCCAACGAACTGTATTGTTTATAGAATTGTCTAAGCCGTTTATTCCCATTTTTTGTAAACAGCATAATAATGCTTTGTGATTCTATGGGGAAAATTGAAATGTGGAGAGTTTGTAGCTTGTAATCTTTTGATTTGTTGTAAATGTCATTGATAGGGTGTCCAAGGAAGTCAAAATTTAGGCAAACTTCTCCTTGAAAAGCAATTGGAACGGTATAGTCTAGCTTTTCGTAGTAGAATAAATAATGCTCATTTAACCACTCTTTCTCAATAATTTTTTTGCAATGTTTAAAGTCTCTAATATATTCAAGCAAATCTAGATTTGCCACTCTTAGCATATCGTCGATGTAACCATCTAATAAATGGTTTCTGGCTGATTTTTTGGAAAATTCTTCTTTCATGTTATTATAAAGCGAAATTTCAAAACGTCTTTTACCAATAAACCTCATATGATTTTTTAAGGCAATTTGTGCAATCATTTTGTCTGTCGGATGTTCTTTGTAGTTCAAATAATTCTCATATTCTCTAAATATTTGATTATCACATTGTCGGCAAATCAATTGAAATGTTCCTGAATTGTTTACACCCTTTTCTGTATCGAATAGTGGCAAATCCAAAATTTTATTTGTTGTGTAAACTTTGCCATCTACAGCAATATTTCTGAGAAATGAAGCTGGAACGGAGTGGGAATTGCAGAACTTATTGTGCTTTTGTTCACAATATAGGCAATGTGAGGGTTTTGAATCTTCTCGCGATTTTTCTGATAGTCGGCTATACAACTTGCTAAAATCTATTCTGTTTTTCTTCATTGAACTTCGTTCAATTGCACCAATTTCGTTAAAATTAAATAGCTCGGCCATATTTTTACTTTCTATGGAAATTATGCGGAATGTGAACTTTGTAAATATATCATCTTAATCACCGGTTCACGCGCGCACGCGCGTGAACCGGTGATCTTCCCAAATGGAACATTTATCCATAACTAAAATTCTGAATTTGGGCAGAATCCTCTTCACCCTCACTCCTGTAATCTTCTGACAACAGGATGCAAAACGCCCCTATCCTGATTCCTCATATTGCCTTGTTGACAAAATTCAAATGCAAAAACGCCGCTCCCGTGGTTGAAAACCAGGAAACGGCGCTGGTGAATCGTGTTCAGGGTTGATTGCTTCTTTTGTCCGGATTTGTTGGTAACTTCACCAGAACAAGTGCCGGTTACAATATTTTTCCCGTATTGTCCCATCACTTCGCCCTTTATACAGGGTAGTTGCATTGCAACAGCTGGTTACCCTTGGTCTGTTCTGTCGGTGATTTTTGCAATTCGTTACGCGCAACCAACATTAAATTCAAGCCATATAAGTCTAAATCCGGTGTTAATGCAAGTCATTCTGTCCAGGCTGCATTATTGATTAAGTCTGTATTTACGATTATCCAGCTGGCAGAAAAAAATAAGGTGATTTTGTCGAAAGGCAGATGCAAGGCCTGCAATGGGATAAGTAATTGCGGTTTGGATGGACGTAAAGCTATGGCTGACCGCAACGTACGGCATTCTGCAAAATCTTCTGGCAATAGCTGTTCAGGTTCTCGCCAACTCGTGCTGCTCTGATGGAGACTTCTTTGTGCAGGTCCGGGCCGACTCGCAGAACAAAACGCCCGGAATACTGTTTGTTGGCAGTGGCCGGAGGTAAAGGTTTACCATCCGCTTGATATAGCTCGACAGCTTCGGAAACAACCTGGCACAGCTCTTCATATACCTTCGCTTCGTTTTCGCCGTGAATCCCACCATTAATAAGGCCCGGGCAGGTACCGATATAACAGGCGTCTTCTTCTGACCACTCCACAATCTTTAAATATTTATCAGCCGGTTTCATCGTTTCTCAATCCCCCAACCTCTTGTCCGGAACCAGATAGTTCCTGATGTAGTCCTGTACCGATTCCTCCACCGAGCCGATCGCGGCCGAATAGCCGGTTGCCCGAATCTTGGAGATGTCGGCGCAGGTGCGGTACTGGTAGGTGTTGCGGATCGATTCCGGCATGTCGATGTATTCGATGCTGACCGGGCGCTCCATGGCGCTGAAGACGGCCCCTGCCAGCCGGTTCCAGCTGACCGTGGTTCCGCCGCCGATGTTGAAGATGCCGCCGGCACGGCTGTTCAGCAGGAAGTGCAGGGTCATCGCGGCTGCGTCCTTGACATAGACGAAGTCGCGCAGCTGCTCGCCGTCGCCGTATTCGGGGCGATGGGACTTGAACAACCGCAGGCTGCCGCTGGCACCGATCTGCTCGTAGGCCTTCAGCACCAGTGAACGCATCTCCCCCTTGTGCTGTTCGTTAGGGCCGTAGACGTTGAAGTACTTGATCCCCACCAGTTTGTCCAGAAAACCCTGGCGCAACGCCCACAGGTCGAAGAGCTGCTTGGAGTAGCCGTACATGTTCATCGGCCTCAGGGTCGCCAGCTGCTGCTCATCATCGGCAAAGC